>Ga0310124_10000094_pt1 | contig 57910 bp, 54 predicted proteins | sample CB11b_AW_Bot5_MG_FD_203507 | JGI IMG/M metagenome (GOLD analysis project Ga0310124, IMG submission 203507) | Marine microbial communities from Western Arctic Ocean, Canada - CB11b_AW_Bot5 | ecosystem: Environmental > Aquatic > Marine > Oceanic | place: Canada: Western Arctic Ocean | collected... | reverse complement strand
TGGGTGCCGCAGGAAGAGCGGCAGTTGGGGTCAAGCTACCTGATTTTCTTCTTCCACTTCCCCTCGGCGCTCAACTGCATGGAATTTTTCCTTCTGGGCGGGGTGTTCAGCGCCATCTACCTGCGTAACAAGAGTCCCTCAATGGACCTGTGGGCAGTGTCCGCTATCGAGGTTGGAATGCTGGCCTGCACGATCACCCTGGTTACCGGAGGGGTCTGGGCCAGGGCTGCCTGGGGTGAGTGGGATACCTGGGTCATCAATGACCCGCGACTGATGAGCGTTTACTTCATGTGGCTTACCTATGCAGCCTACCTGGCCTTGCGCTCATCTATGGACCAGGGGAAGCGTCGCGAGCTGTACTGCGCCGTCTTCGGCATTCTCGCCTCAATCAATGTGCCTGTTGTCTATTACGCGATCCGGATCTTCGGTAAAGAAAACCATCCAATGTCGTTAACGCTGAACACAACATCGATGAAGGTGACCCAGTGGTTCGGATGGGCTTCCTTTCTTGTTCTCTATATCGGCCTGATCCGGCTTCGCAGGAATTACTACCAGAGATGTCGCCAGCTCGACAGGCTCCAGGAAGAATTCAATCGAGCCCGGATTTGAAAAATTGAATCGGAGTAGCTTTATGATTCGTGCACTTGCAGCCGTCTTGATTCTGACCGTGGCGGCCCTGGCCTCCTCCTGGCCAAGTCAGGGCTTTGCCCAGGACGCCAAAACACCGGAAAACTTTCAGGAGGCCGCTGCGAACAATACGCCTGATTTTCGTGTGTATGTTTTTGTAGCCTATGGAGCGGTCTGCCTCCTGCTCTTTCTTTTTTCACTGCGGACCATCAGCCAGAGCAAACGTCTTGAAAAACGAGTGGATGATTTAGAGGAGAGGTTCGCAACGTCGGCAGCTCGAAATCCGTCCGGAAAACAAGAGGGGTCGGAGTCGTTATAGCCTGGGCGTAGCCCAGGGGCGCCCCCACAAAGCTGATTCCTCCTGCGCTGGAAGGTTCAGCTTCAGCCCCTTGCCTCGCCGGCCATCAAGGCTTATCGGCCAGAGGGCGTCTAATTGCGGTTTGCATCATCGGGGTGTCGACTTTAGAATCACATAAGTGACCTGCGAGGGACGCCAGCTACTTGGGTTTTTATTTCGGTAAACGATTATTCCATTGGTAACTGTCGTTCACTTCAGGGTTTCCGCTCCCTCAAAACCGCGTTCCGATCAGCTCGACAGCTCATGGTAAGCCAGCACACTGAACCTGATGTCGTTACGACCGAGGAGGTCCTCAAGAGAGCTCCTATGCTCAGTCGTATCTCGAGGGATGTCATCGATTGTTATGAGCACCGCCATAAGCTCAAAGAGCGGCTCGAAGAGTTTGTCGTGATCTCAAGGAAGTTCAATTCCCCTGAGATCCAGGAGACGATTGAGAGCCTTCGCCGAAAAGTTTCTGAAGACGACACCGAAATGGATGACCTCGAAAAAGAGGTTCACCTCCTTGGTGGAGTACTGAAAGAGCAGAGGCAAGGGTTCATCTATTTTTACACCGAGCTGAATGACCACCGAGTGTACCTGGTGTGGGATCCTGCTGATTGCGACATGGTCTACTGGCACGAGCTGGATGAGACCTACGAAGATCGCACCCCCCTGCAGTTCAGCGACGGTCCCGCCCCATCGGCCATCGACACCACTGAATAGTCAGCTGTTCATGGCGCGATTGCGGCCCGACGACTTCTTCCGCCCGATGGGGCAGGGGTAAGAATGCCGGCTTGCGGCGGCATAGAGCTATTGCACATCTCTTCGGGATAGCTATGCTGCCGGGATTGGATTCGGCATCTTTAGTTTCATTGCACGGAAGACCGCTTCACCAGGAGGGCGGCTCCATTCAGCCCTACTCAACGTTTTATTTTTTCTCAACCGCCCTTGCGGTTGGATCGATTTCGATTCTCCCATTGGTCCCCGCCAGTCTTTTTGGCCGGCGGTTTTCCCTGCTCGTAGGTCTTATTGCGATTCTTTTCTTTGTTTTCGCAATGGTCAGCCGGGGGCTTGCGATGGAGTCTCTTTATCTCTGTTCGATGGGGTTTATTATACTTTACGAGATCACTATTCCCGCTCATCTCGAGGCGGACCATTCGGAGGGGGCAGGGAAATCACACTCACTACAGCGAGCCACCAGCACCCTGGTGCTTGCAATGGCCATTCTCGCCGCCTGGTCAGGTCTCGTGAGGGAGAGCCTGGGCCTCTCTACGCAACTTCAAATTGAAGGCGGCAGCCCTCTTGCCTCCGCCTCCCCTGGCGTTTGCCTCCTCAGTTCCGCCTCTTCCGCTTTGCTTCTGGGGTTCTCGCTGATATCGATGGTCCTTGGCCATTGGTACCTTGTTTCACGGAAGCTTTCCTTCCAGCCATTGAAGCTGATCAGCGGGCTCCTCTGTTTAGCGGTCGTCTTTCGCGCCCTTGTGATTGTTGTCGCGGCGTTCGAGCAAGGTGAGTATTGGGGGCAATCATTTTCCGGCGGCTTAACTCATTACCTTCTTTCCGGCGGCCTGTTTGTGGCGTGCAGGCTATCCCTCGGCGTTATCCTGCCTGCAATCCTCGCTGTGCTTGCATGGCGATGCGCAAAGATAGAGTCCAATCAGTCAGCCACCGGTATTCTTTATGTCCTGGTTGCCTTTGTTTTCTTCGGTGAAATTCTTTCCAAACACTTCCTCGCGAACCAGGGAGTGGTGATATAGCGTTGAGGATGCCGCTGGGGGCGCCTGACAGGAGCCTGCAGCGGCCTGATTCATTTATGACGGGTCGAGACAATAAAGAACGTGCCACCTCGATACAGCTCGCCTGCCCGGCTTGCGAGAGTGAGCTCCATCTGCCTGGCGGAGGCGCGGCCCTGGATGTCGGCGCCCATGGCTGCTGCCCGGGGTGCGGCTTTGCCTTTAAGGCAAGCCTCGAAGGCTTCACAGGGGATCGCCCCTTGGTTGGATGCGCGATATGCGGCTGCGAAGAGTTTTATATCCAGAAGGATTTTAACAGGCAGCTGGGCGTCATTTTTGCGGTCGGCTCCCTGATGTGCGTGTTCCTCCTGATGGTTTTAGTCGGGCACCTTGCCGGGATCTATTGTCTCTTTGCCTTGGCGGGTATCGATTTCCTGATTTACTGGCGTTGGAAAAACGTAACCGTTTGCTACCTCTGCACGACTATCTATCGGGGTTTCAGGCAGCAGCCAGCCCACAAGGGCTTCTATCTTGGAAATGAAGAAAAATACAAACACCTCAGACGAGACTGGATTGACACGATGGGGAGCCGCGGCAATGCTGGCGCTGCCAGGAATGAATCGGAGAGCTCAGGGCTGGGCGAATGAAATTATTTAACCACAGGCCGATCCCCATCTTCCCACTCCCTTCGGTGGTTCTCTTTCCCCGGATTGTCCAGCCGCTGCATATTTTTGAGCCGAGGTACCTTGAGATGTTTACCGAAGCCCTCGACAGTCACGGACAGATCGCCATGGCCCTGCTGAAGCCGGGCTATGAAAATAATTATTTCGGTTCCCCGGAAATTCACCCGGTGGTTTCCGTAGGAAGCATTATCACCTACGAGGCCCGAGACGATGGGACCTACGATGTCGTCCTTTTGGGCGACAAGCGCGCTCGATTGGAGAGAGAGGTCGGGGGAAAAATATACCGGCGCGGGGCGCTCAACGAGGTCGAGGAGAAATCGTCGGGGTCCCGCGAAGACAGAAAAAATCTTCGGATGAACATGGCGGCGCTCCTGGAGGTGGCCATCCAGGATATGAAGAAAGAGAACAAGGGCCTCGCCCTTTTGCAGAAATCTTTCGCTGAAGAGCCGAGCCTTGGCTTCCTTGTTGATTTCCTTGCCTATCATTTCATTAAAGACCCGGAATTCCAGCAGTCCCTGTTGGAGGAAATGGACGTCTCGTTGCGCGCAAGGAACCTGCTGGATGCCCTGACAGCCATCTAGCTTCCGAGACGCTTTCGCGCCGCGATTTCAGAGGCCCTGCCGGGATTGGAGCTGCCTGACGTGAAAACCTACATAGTCGATGGCTACAATCTCCTGTGGAAGCTCGTTCCTCTCTTGATGGAGCAGGGACGCCTGGAGGAGGCGCGGGCTGACCTTGAAGGTCGGCTCGTAGAATTTCTTTCAGCCGTCGACAATACCGAGGCGCTGGTTGTATACGACGGCCAGGGGGGAGGGAGCCCGCCCGGAGAATCACGCCACGGAGTCAGGGTCGCTTTTTCTCCATCGGGCATCCCCGCGGATGAAAAGATCCTGGATTATATTCAGGCCTCTGCCGATCAAGGCGAGGTCTTTGTTGTCAGCTCTGACCGTAAAGACATTACGCGCAGGCTTGGCGGGACATGTGCGAGGCCTGTCCCTTCAGAAGATTTCATCGAGGCCATACAGCAGAGGCTCGCCGCCTTCAGGAGCCCCGGGGACGACACCCGCGCCAATGCGGAAAAACCGCCTGCGCCGGACAGCGCAGAGGTGGATGACTGGCTCGATCAATTCGGAATGAAGGAGGACTGACCTGCAGATGCCGGCCGAACCGCGCGAATTAGAGCTCAAATATCGAATTGATTCGGAATCTGATTATCTCAGCATCGTTGATGGCTGCCCCGCGGTCCCTGGGAGGGAAGATTCCCGCCTGCGTAATTATTATTTTGATACGCACTCCTACCTGCTATCGAGGAGCCAGGGAATGCTTCGTCTCCGCGAAGGAGGAGCCGTTGTGTTGTGCTTCAAGAAGGGGGGAGAGAAAGAAGGGGTCCCCGGTTTTTTTGACGTTATTGAGGTCGAAGGCGAAGTCAGCAAGGAACTGCTCGAGGAGGCCCTGCGCCGACCCGGCGCGCTTCTGGGCGAGCCTCACCCCGCGATACGCTCAGTCTTGAAGCATTATGGGCAAATCGAATTGGCATCAATCGGCTACCTGGACACACTCAGGCGCTACCGACAATTTGAAGGCAACCTCCTTGAGTGCGATGAGGTGACCTACGCCGACGGGTCGCGAGCCTTTGAGGTCGAGGTGGAAACAACGCGCCCTGAAAATACGCGGGAAGCCCTCCTGCGTATTTTTGAAGAGCTGGGCATCGCAGCCTCCCCGCAAAGACATTCAAAGCTTCAGGGGCTGCTGCGGAAAAACGGGATTCTTCCATAGGGCGCTTTGCCGGGAACAGTCCTGTCGCGGCAGGCAGAATCTGCCTTTTCGATTCGTTGGTGATCGGTGTAGACTGGTTTTCGGCCGGATAGACTCATCCGGGCCCGACAATAAATATGTGGAGGATGAAATGGGCGAACAGGTATTGGTGGTGCCACGGGAAATACTTTTCAGCAATGAAGCCACCGCCTTCCAGGGCTTCAAGGAAGAGGAGGCCGGCCCTGTTCTTCAATTGGTGGCTGAGAGTTCCCTCTTTCTCCCGCGGGACGAAGTTGAGGAGGATCCCTCATACAAGCAGATCATTCCCTACGCAGTGGTTTCCCATACTTCGCCATCGGCAGGCGAGCAATGGTTTCTCATGAAAAGGAAAAAGGGCGGCGGGGAAAAGAGGCTGCACAATCTCTTCAGTCTCGGAGTTGGCGGCCACATCAACCCGGTCGATGACCAGATAGATCCCGGCATTGTCGAGAGGGCGCTCCTTCGCGAGGTTGAGGAGGAGCTGTCGGTGCCTGAGCCAAGGGATATTTCCACTATCGGCCTCTTGAATGATGACTCCAACCCGGTCGGCTCAGTTCACTTTGGAATTGTGTTCAAGATCTCGATCCAGGAGGCGAATGTTTCAGTGAGGGAGATCGAGCAGCTCGAAGGCTCCTTCGTTCCCTGTGACGCCCTGGGAGAAAAAGCCGAAAATATGGAAACCTGGTCCCGGCTGATCTGTGAAGGCCTCAGGGTTTTGAGCTGACGGGATGTCCGCAGGCGAGAAGGAATCGCAGAACCTGGTACCAAAGGCCGCGGCGGCGCGCCTTTCCCTTTATCTTCGCCATCTTGAATCACTGCGGATTACAGGCGCCGCGACGATATCTTCCAAGGAATTAGCAAGGGCCCTTGGCGTGACCGCGGCGCAGGTCCGAAAAGACCTCGGCTATTTTGGCCAATTCGGCTTTCCCGGGATTGGGTACAAGATTGAAAATCTGATTGTCGAAATTCGGAAGATTCTCGGCACCGATCGAATCTGGAATGTCGCCCTGGTCGGCTACGGCAGTCTCGGGGCCGCCTTGTTTCGATATAGAGGATTTGAAAAGCAGGGGTTCAGGATTTCCGCCATCTTCGATAGTAATCCTGGGGTAATCGGCCAGCCCGTTGGCGGACTCCTGGTTAAAAACGTCACTGGATTGACGCGTGCCGTGGCTGAAGGGGATATTTCTTTGGGAATCATGGCTGTCCCGGCAGAAGCCGCACAAGAGGTGGCCGACGCTCTTGTTGATGCCGGGATCAGCGGGATCTTCAATTTTGCCCCCGCAGTGTTGAGTCTCCCCGAGAATGTCGCCTATGTTTCAATCGACCTGACTGTTCAACTTGAACAATTGAGCTTTCATGTAAAGCAGTTGAGAGAAGACGCCCTTTTTGAAGGTCCGGGGCAGGACATTTAAGCCGGCCTCCTGGTGTTTCAATTCCTTTGACAGTAGGGGCTTAAGTCGCTATATTTCCAAGTTTTCGGTGATGCCCGGTGGTGTAATGGTAGCACCGCAGGTTTTGGACCTGTTAGTTGGGGTTCGAATCCCTACCGGGCAACCATTTTGGAAATAAGTTTAATTAAATGTTTTCGCTGGTTGTACTTGCAGCAGGAAAAGGGTCGCGGATGAAGTCCGACCTCCCGAAGGTTCTCCATAAGCTGATGGGGGAGCCCTTGCTGGAGTATGCACTTGAAACGGCCGACAAGCTGGACCCTGAGCGCCTAGTGGTCGTGATTGGACACGGACGTGAAAAAATTCTGGAACAATTTTCGGATCGTAAATTTGCAGGAAACAAGGAGATAACCTGGGCTGTCCAGGAAGAGCAGCTCGGGACGGGGCATGCCGCCAAGGTCGGCATAGATGCCCTTGATGGAGCTCGCGGCTCAGATCCGGTGTTTATTGTGAACGGAGACCTTCCCTTTTTACGTGCAGCCACTCTTCAGGAGATGCTTGAACGGCACGATTCAAGCTCCGCAGGTGTCACCGTGCTTGCCTGCACGAAGAGTGACCCCCGCGGGTTCGGCAGGATCATTCGTAATGAAGGAAAGTTCGCCGATATCGTTGAAGAAAAAGACGCCGATGCGCAGACCGCGAATATTCGCGAAGTGAATGTCGGCACTTACCTTATGGGGGTGGATATCTTTAATCGAAATTACGAGTCCACCGGCACGGATAACGACCAGGAAGAGCGGTATCTTACCGATGTCGTTGCCCAGGCCTGCCGATCAGGCTCCAGGGTGGAGACCGTTCAAGTCGCAGATGAGAATGAAACCGCGCAGGTCAACAGCCAGGCAGAGCTCGCCACCGCCCAACGAATCATGAAAGATCAGCTGATTGTTGATTACCTTGAAGCTGGCGTGCGAATCGATGATCCATCCTCCACTTACATAGAGAAGGGGGCTGTCATAGCCTCCGGCTCCAGGATCCATCCCTTTTGCGTAGTCAGGGCAGGTGTTCAGATCGGGCCTGGCTGCGAAGTGGGCCCCTTTGCCCATTTGAGGCCGGGAACTCGCCTCGAAGAAAATGCCAAGGTTGGAAATTACGTTGAGGTCAAGAATTCACGCCTCGGCCCCGGCAGCAAAACCAATCATTTGAGTTATGTTGGCGACGGCGATGTTGGCGCCCGAGTCAACATTGGGGCTGGAACCATTTTCGCCAATTACGATGGGGTCAATAAAAACCAGGTGACCGTTGGAGATGATGCTTTTATCGGCAGCGGCTCAGTGCTTGTCGCGCCCGTTACAATCGGGAAAAATTCAATGACCGGAGCTGGCGCCGTGGTCCTCAAAGGGCGTAACGTCCCTGACGGGGGGGTTGTTGTTGGCGTTCCGGCGAAGCTGTACAAACAAGATGAAAATGGCGACAGTGGGGACTGTCAGAATTAGTTAATATTTGATCATATGGGTTCGGTTATTCCGGCTCAAGTTGAGATACGAGAGGATAGGGCTATGGATGAAATTACCCTTAACACACAGATGCGAAGCGACTACGGCAGAAAAGCCGCAAATGGGTATCGCGCGGATGGTCTTTTGCCTGCCAATATTTATGGCCTGGGAAAAGACAATTTAACGGTGACTGTCGATCGGAAGGAATTCAGCCAGATCTTTATGGAGGGTCATCGGATTTTCACCCTGGAAGTAGGTGAAACTAAGGAGCAGGGTGTTATCAAGGAAGTCCAGTACGATGCGCTGGGCTCGGAGCTTCTGCACGTTGACTTTACCCGCATTGATATCCATCAGAAGATCACCCTCGATGTAGCTATTGAAATTATCGGCACGGTAGCCAACGGTGCTCTGGATGTGCCGATGAAGGAAATCAAAGTCGAGAGTCTGCCGGCCGGCTTCCCTTCCTCTATCGCGGTTAACGTAATCGAGATGAAGATCGGCGATGTATTGCGGGTCTCGGACCTCGAAGCGCCTGAAGGCTGCCGCTTTGCAGAGGAGCCGGATGCGCTCGTCGCCCAGGTTTCGGCCATTGTAGAGGAAGAGGAAGAGGTCGCAGGTGGAGAAGGCGAAGAAGGCGCCGGAGCGGATGAGCCGGAGGTCATTGGCAAGCCGCAGGATGAAGACGGGGACTCCGCCGAGGGCGAGGGTTCAGGAGAGTGAAAACTGAAAATTATATTCGGGCTTGGAAATCCGGGAAGGAGGTACGCCGGCTCTCGTCACAACATCGGTTTTGATGTCGTAACGAGATTTGCGGCTCGACAAGGCTTCCCTTCTGAGAGAAAGAAATTCAACTCGTTTTATAGCGAGGCATCTCTCGATTTGGATCAGGGACCCGAAAAGATCTGCCTTGTTCGACCCCAGACGTACATGAACCTTAGCGGACACGCCGTCACCAGCTTTCTCGGTTATTTTATTCGTGATTTTAAAGACGACCTGAGTGAACGCCTGCTTATTGTCTACGATGATCTGGATTTACCCGAAGGCAGGCTTCGTTTCAGATCCGGCGGGGCCTCGGGAGGCCACAAAGGGCTTCAGTCCGTTCTTAACCAGGTTGGGCACGATCGTTTTTCCCGGCTGAAGATCGGGATAGGTAGAAATTTAAATTCTGACGTAAAGGACTTTGTACTCGAGAAGGTAGCCGGGGACAGCATTGAGGCGCTTGGTCGCGCAGTTGACCTGTCTGCAGAGGCTCTCCTGGTATGGTTACGGGAAGGTGTGGGGTCCTGTATGAACCGTTTCAACAAAAGTGAAGATTGACCAGAAACTTATAATCGATAAAATCGCCTGACAGCCTGGATTCACCAGGCACATTGAGCACAGGAGGCTCGGATTGAAACTTTACGAAGGACTCTTCTTATTTGACGCTAACCTGGCCGCCAAGGATTGGCCCGGCCTTGAAAAGCACATCGACGATCTGCTTACGAAAAACGAAGCCAAGATGGTTTATTCCGAACGCTGGCCCGACCGTAAGCTGGCCTACGAGGTTAAGGGCTGCCGCAAAGGCACCTACCTCCTTACCTACTTCAACGCCCCAGGACCCGCCATTACGGCCCTCCATCGAGATGTGCAGCTTTCGGAGCGTGTCCTGAGATTGATGGTGCTTCAGAACGAGTATATCGAAGAGGTGCTGGAAACTCATAAGACCCGGCAGGCCGAAAGGGATGCTGCCCGGGCAGAAAAAGCCGCCGCCGAAAGCGCTGGTTCTGACGAAGCTCCAGAGACGGCCAGTGCTGCCCCTTCCGACCCTGCTCCTGAAGAAGCCGAGGTCGCCCCTGAAGCCGAGGCAGCTCCTGAAGAAGCCGAGGTCGCCCCTGAAGCCGAGGCAGCTCCTGAAGAAGCCGAGGTCTCCCCTGAAGCCGAGGCAGCTCCTGAAGAAGCCGAAGCCCCGGCTGAGGAAGAAGCCACCGTCGACTCCGAAGAGGCTGGCGAGACTGCGGTGGAAGATCCAGTCGTCGCGGAGACTGCAGATGAAGCCGCCGAAGCGGAAGATGCTGACGAAACGGAGCCTGAAGGCGAAGCCGAATCTGAATCCGTAGAAGATGATACCGAGGCCGAAAACGAGGAGGCCTGAATCTATTTTGGTACCCAGATTGCCTGGAGTAAGGGCAACGGGCCGCTTATCGCGGCTGCCCAGAGTGGGAATTGGTGTGCGGCAATTTTGCCAGGCTTAATTGAGATCGTGATTTTTAAGCTCAGGATTGCCTTGTAGTCGAAAGACGTCTTTCGACAAGATGAGGGTCAACACGGGAGAAAATTTATGGCCAGCTTTAATAAGGTATTTTTGATGGGGAACCTTACGAGGGACCCGGAACTTCGTTACACCCCGAAGGGGACAGCTGTCACAGATGTCGGCATGGCGGTCAATCGAGTCTTCAATAGCGCCGATGGCCAGCGACAGGAAGAAACAACCTTTGTCGAGGTTACTTTCTGGGGCCGCACGGCAGAAACGGTTTGTAAGTTCCTCAGCAAAGGCCGGCCGCTCTTTGTTGAAGGCCGTCTTAAGTTCGACTCCTGGGAAAAAGATGGCCAAAAGCGCAGCAAGTTGTCCGTTAACGGTGAAAATTTTCAGTTTATTGATTCCCGCAAAGATTCCGACAATTCTCCGGATGGAGGCGGGGGCTATAGCAGCAAGACTGAAGCCCCGCAGGCTCCTCATTCCGAGTATGAATTCCAGGGAGATTCCGCTGGCGGGGGAAGTGGTGACGACGAGGTGCCATTCTGATGGGGTCGTTGCCCGTTACGGACGCACATCGCGCCCAAACTTGTTAGGAAGACAAAACCATGAAGTTACTTTTACAGCGTAATATTGAGAAGCTTGGCAATATCGGAGACATCGTAGAGGTTGCCGCTGGTTACGGGCGCAACTATCTCCTCCCTCAAGGTTTCGCTGTTGAAGTGACAGCTGACAACGTAAACCGATTTGAAGGTATGCGCCGTCGGTTAATCGCCCTTGAACAAGAGACCAAGTCGAAGTTTGAGGTTCTCGCCAAGGAGATTGCGAAGACTTCCTGCACGGTGGTAACCAACGCAAGCGAAGAAGGCCATCTTTATGGTTCCGTCAGCGCCAGGGACATCGCGGCCCAATTCGCGGCTGAAGACATCGCGGTGGAGCCCAAGTCGATCCTCCTCGCGGAGCCCATCAAAGAGCTCGGCATTTACATGGTGCGAGTCAGGCTTCACCCTGACGTTGAATGTGAAGCCAAGGTGTGGGTTGTCAAGGGAGACGAGAGCCAGGTCGGGTCCATGGATTTCCTCCATGAGGATGAAGAAGCCGACGCTGATGATTCCGTAGCTGTCGAGGCTGGCGAGGACGGGGGCGCTGAGAACTCTCAAGAGCCGGCGAGTGAAGATGGGTCCGAAGGTAAAGGTGAGTCTGAGACTGACGAAGACTGAAGAGCTGCCTGCTCTTTTTATTTAATATTTGCTGCGTGGCCGGCTTCGGCCTGCACGATTAACGGCAAACATACTTGTGGTTTACAGGTGGTGATGTGAGCGAACGAGAACTGCCGCATAATACTGACGCGGAAAAAAGCGTCCTGGGCGCATTGTTGATTGATTGCGAGGCCGCCCAGGGCGTCTTTGACATCGTCACCACCGATGATTTCTACAGCAATCGCCACAAGAAGATCTTCGATGCCGCGAACTGCATCTACACGCAACATCAGTCCCTCGACCAGGTCCTGCTCTGGGAGGAACTCAAAAAGCGGGGGGATGAAGAGAAAATTGGCGGGGTCGATTATCTCGATGAGCTTGAAGACTTCATGCCCGCTGCCGGCAATGCTGAATCCTATGCCCGGATAGTCCGGGAAAAAGGAGTCCTGCGAGGTCTTCACGAGACCTGCGTTTCAATCGTGAGCAATATCTATGATTCCAACGAGGGGTCTCAGGTTATTGTCGATTCCGCGGAAACAGCCATTCTCAAGGTCGCTGAGGGGAACTATACCGGAAATGAATTCACGCCCATCAAGGACGAGATCGCGGAGATCTTTAATCAGATTGAGAACGAGGTCGATACCGGCCTCAAGACGGGATACCCGGATCTTGACCAGATGGTTATTGGACTGAGGCCCGCGCAATTTATTGTTGTTGCCGGACGCCCCAGCATGGGGAAAACAACCTTCTGCCTGAATGTAGTTCAAAAAATCTGCGAATCTCCAGCCGATGGTTCTCAGCCTAAGTCCGTTGCTATCTTCAGCCTCGAGATGGCGCGCCAGGAGCTTGCAACCAACCTGCTCTGCATGAACGCGGGCGTTGACTCCACCCGGCTCAGGAGCCGGAGCGTTTCTAATAAAGAAACAAGCCTGCTGGTGGCGGCCGCCGGGCGCCTGCACGATAAAAAAATCTTTATCGATGACTCCTCCGGACTTACGGTCCTCAGCCTGCGCGCAAAAGCCCGGCGCCTCCATAAAAAACAGAAGCTCGACCTGATCGTCGTAGACTACCTCCAACTCATGGACGGAACCGGAGGGGAAAGCCGCCAGCAGGAGATTTCAACGATATCCCGAGGCCTCAAAGGTATCGCCCGGGATTTAGGGCTTCCTGTTGTTGCGATCTCTCAGCTCAGTCGCAAAGTTGAGGATCGAGATAACAAGCGCCCTCGAATGTCTGATCTCAGGGAGTCAGGGGCGATTGAGCAGGATGCGGATCTCATCCTGATGCTCCATCGTCCCGAATATTACATGGACAAGGATTCAGAGGAAACCGGCAAGGTAAAAGACCTGGCTAAGGTGCTCCTGGTTAAAAACCGTAACGGCCCGGTAGGGGACGTAAATCTTCACTTTACCAAGCACCTTCAGAGATTCGAGAGTCACGCCTATCACTCCGACGAGAGTGACTATATTCCTTCCCAGGACCATCACGAAATGGCCTGAGATAGCGACAATAAGGCCGATAAGCTGCATCCGGCCCCACAATGGGCGTTTTAGGCTTGAGGCCAGAATATAGAGGCATAAAATGCGTCGATTCGGGGCATTTTTGTATTCCAAGGGTGGCGTGAATGTGGATGCTGCACCCTGTTTGATATTGCCGAATAAAGAAATCTGCTGATCAAAGGACTGAAGCGTATGAGAAAGTTACGGTTGTGGACGGCTGTGTTAACTCTGTTCCTCTTGTGTGCTTCCGGGGGGCTCTTCTACCTGGGAGCGCAAGCCTTCACGACATTCCTGCCTCCCCGAACAGCTGTTGTGGATATTTCGAAGATTTTTGAAGAATACCAGAAACAGATAGATAAATCCGGAGAATTGAAAGCTGCTGTTGAAAAGACTACCCGGCTCCTCGACACCCTCAAGGAAGGAATAATGATCAAGGAGGAGGAACTGAAATCTATCAAGCAGGAGTCTCCGACTTACGTAAAGATCTTCTCAGAGGCTCTTGAATTAAAAAGAAAATTCAGAGAAGCCCAGAAGAAGGGGACGGCTGATATCGCCAGGCAGCAAGCTGGTATTATCAAGATGATTCGTTCTGAGATCTCCAACGAGATCGAGACAGTCGCCACCGCGAAAGAGCTCGACCTGGTCCTTGAAAAAGCCGTTACCGCTGAACTCCAGCGAGGGGCAGGGTTTCATTGGAAGATCATTCATTTCTCCAAACCCGAATACGACATCACCAAAGAAGTCACCAATCGGCTGAACCAACGTTACAAACGCGGGTAGGCCAGGAACATTCCAAGGCGACCGGCCTCTTGCAGGCGACCAACCTTGGATGAATTCCTTTGAAGCCAGATGCAAAGCCAAAAGACTATAGCCGGCTCTTCCCGCTTAAAGGGCAAGGGCCTCCATACGGGAGTTGAAGTTGCCATCGAGTTGCAGCCCGCGCCGGTCGGCAGCGGTGTCGTCTTTGTACGCACCGACCTTCCGGGGAGGCCGGGGGTCCAGGCCACCCCGGAGAATTCTGGAAGGCTTCCCAGGCGCACAAGCCTCACCAAGGGCGAAGCCAGCGTGCAGACAATTGAGCATCTGATGTCCGCCCTCTTTGCCGCGGGTGTTTGCAACCTTGAGGTCCTGGTCGATGGCCCCGAGCTCCCCGGAATGGACGGGAGCGCGCTTCCTTTTTACGAAGCTGTCAAGGAGGCCGGGGTCGCGGACCAGGGAGAGCCTGCGATGCAGATTGGTGTTGATCAGCCAATTGTTCTCGCCAGCGGCGACTCAAGCGTCATCGCGACGCCCAACCCAGAGGGGCTCAAGGTCTCCTACACCCTCGACTATAATTCACCCCTCCTGGGTACTCAGTATCTCAGCATCCTGGTCGATGAAGACGCCTTCGCGCGCGAGATAGCTCCAGCCAGGACCTTCGTTCTTCTTGATGAGGTCGAGCGGCTCCAGGCCGCCGGCCTCGGTAAAGGAGCGGACCCCTCCAACACGCTGGTTCTCGGGCCGGATGGCATTATTGACAACGAGCTTCGCTTCGATGATGAATTTGTTCGGCACAAGATTCTCGACCTCCTCGGAGATCTCTTTCTCGCCAACGCATCCATCCAGGCCGACATCAAGGCGATCAAGAGCGGGCATGCTCTCAACGCTGACCTTGCGGGCGCCTTCCTTCGCAGCCACAACAAGGTCAATGGCAATGGGACTCCTTTCATGCCGGGCCAGGATGTTATTTCAGCCCCTCTTGCAGGAAGCCAGATCGAAGCTGTTCTCCCGCATCGTTACCCCTTCCTGCTGGTCGACCGGGTAGACGAGCTTGAACCCAATGTCAGCGCTACAGGAGTCAAGTGCGTTACCGTCAATGAACAATTTTTCCAGGGTCACTTCCCGGGCAACCCGGTGATGCCAGGCGTCCTTGTCGTCGAGGCGCTTGCGCAGCTTGGGGGACTCGTCATCAAGGCTGGCGAGGGGCATCAAGACATCGAGGCCTACCTTCTCTCTCTTGATAATGTGAAATTCCGCAAGCCGGTGGTCCCAGGGGATCAACTCGTTTTAAAAGTTTCAACTGACCGGCTCCGTAGCCGCTCCGCTCAGATCCAAGGCCGGGCCTATGTTCAGGATCAACTCGTCGCTGAGGCCGAAATTCGTTACGCCCTCGTAAGCCCACGTCCATAGTAATTACCAAGGGGTAGACTGCCCGTGTTCTGGTCATCAAGGAAACAAGCTGAATATTCAATCGGCGGCGAAAATGCCGTCGTCCATCCGACGGCTGAAATCGGCTCCAATGTCGAGATCGGGCCCTTCACCTATGTCGGGCCAAATTGCCGCATTGGCGACAACTCTAAGCTTCACAACAATGTGTCCCTGCTGGCGAACACCGTCCTCGGAGAGAACAGCGAGATCTATCCCGGCGCGGTCGTTGGCGCCGATCCCCAGGATAAGAAATTTGAGGGTGAGGACTCATGGGTCCTCATCGGTGATGGAAATACCATTCGTGAATGCGTGACCATCCATCTGGGCACCCGCCACGGCGGCGGGAACACGATTATTGGAAACAGAAATCTGCTGATGGCGTGTTGCCATGTCGCCCATGACTGCATCCTTGGAGATGGAATTACCATGGCTAACAATGTCCTGCTTGGTGGCCATGTGGTTGTAGAGAACAACGCGACCTTCGGCGGGTTGGCAGCTGTGCATCATTACGCAACCGTTGGCGAGTCATCTTTCATTGGCGGGATGACCCGGATCAGTCTTGACGTGCCTCCCTATATGCTGGTCGAGGGAAGCCCTATGAAGGTCTGGTCTGTCAACAAGGTCGGCCTCAGGCGGCACGGCTTCTCTCCCGAGAGCATGGAGAGTCTCAAGGAAGCACACCGCTGCCTTTACCGTGAGGGCTACTCGCGCATCGAGGCGGTCAAACTTCTTAAAGACAGGCTTTGGGATTGCCCTGAAGTGCAAAACCTCGTTAACTTCCTTGATCGTGCCGACCAGGGGCACAAAGGGCGAGCCCGGCAGCCTTCAAGTGAATAAGCCTGATTTCAAGTGGAGTTGATTTAATTGGCGATCTCAGCCAGAAGGCCTGATGAAGATGAGCCTGTTCGGGTCCTAGTCGTCGGAGTCGGACACCTTGGGAAAAGCCACGCTCGTGTTTACACCGAGCTTGATGGCGTAGTTCTCGAGGGTGTCCTTGATAGCTCTCCAGATCAAGCCAGGGAAATCGGAAATAAGCTTGGCGTCCCATATTTTTCCGAATTGACCCCGGAGCTGTTGTCCCGCATTCATGCGGCCAGCATCGTAACTCCCACCCCCACACACGCCGAGGTCGCCACCCGCTTTATCGAGGCCGGTATTTCCGTCCTTGTCGAAAAGCCCATGACCTCGACCATCGAAGATGGGGAGGCCCTCTGCAAGCTTGCAGATGAGGCGGGAGTGACCCTCCAGGTTGGGCATATCGAGAGATTCAATCCTGTTGTCCTCTCGGCCCACCCTTTCCTTCGGGACCCTGTATACATCGAGTGCGATCGAATACATCCATTCAGTTTTCGTTCAGTTGAAACCAGCGTTGTGCTCGACCTGATGATCCACGACATTGACATAGCGCTCAACCTGGTAGATTCTCCCGTCGTCGGGCTCGAGGCTGTCGGCACCAAGGTCCTCTCGGAGACCGAAGATCTTGCCAGCGCCAGGCTCACCTTCGAAAACGGCTGCACCGTCATGGTCAAGGCCAGCAGGGTCGCGATTAAAAAGAGCCGCAAGATGCGCATCTTCAGCAGGGACTCCTATCTTTCCCTGGATTACATAGCCAAAACCGGGATGCGAATGGGCTTCAAGGAAGGCTTTGACCGCAAGAATATCGATATCAAGAAAATGGCCAAGATGGAGGCGGACCAGGGGTCTTATCCGCTCTTCACCAAGTATTTCAACATCGAGCAACTCAACGTTGCTCCAGATGAGCCGTTAAAAAATGAGCTCAAGTCTTTCCTGCATGCTGTGAAAACCGGCCGTGAGCCGGTTGTGACCGGTTTACACGGCCTCCAGGCCATCAAGATCGCCACCCAGATACAGCTGAAGATCAAAGAGCAGCAGGACAAACTGGGCGGTTTTTAACCCTTTATTTCCGGTACCGATGCCTGTTTGACACCCCGTTTCCTGTGTGATAGATTCCGGGATTCTTAGGACAGCGGACGAATGCTGTTTCAGCAAATTTTCCCAGGGACCTTCGAGCTGAAGAATCCCGCATAACTACTAAAGATCGGCAACTAACCGATCGCCCCTTCGAGCTCAATCGTTGGGTGAAAGGAGTACTGTCTTGGCCATTGTAGACGTCAAGGAAATCATTCAGGCCGGAGTCCATTTCGGTCACCGAGTCAGCCGCTGGCACCCGAAAATGGAACCGTTCATTTTCGGCAAAAGAAATCTCATCCACATCGTCGATGTGCGTGAGACTCTCAAGGGCCTTGTTCGCGCCTGCAACTTTCTCACCCAGATCGGCTCCCGGGGCAGCCAGGTTGTTTTTGTCGGCACCAAGCGCCAGGCAAAATCAATCGTACAGAGGGAAGCCGAGCGCAGTGAAAGCCACTATGTTGCCGAGCGCTGGCTTGGCGGCAGCCTGACAAACCTCCATACCATCCGCAAGCGCCTCAAGAGGCTTGTTGAGCTGGAGGCCCTCGAAGAAACCGGCGAAATTGAGCAGCACTCCAAGAAGCGGGTCTCAAGGTTGAGGAGAGAGCGCCGAAAGATTTTCACCAACCTTAACGGGCTCAGGAAGATGGAAAAAATACCCGCGGCCCTGATCGCCGTGGATATTCGTCGCGAGCACATCGCCATCCGCGAAGCCCGGAAATGCGGAATCCCCGTCATTGCCCTCGTGGACACCGACTGCGACCCCGGGCTTGTTGACATTGTCATCCCCGGCAACGATGACGCCTTCCGCTCCATCGAGATCGTCCTCGGCGCCCTGGCGGACGCGCTCCTTGCCGGCAAGGAGAAATACGCCATGGTCCAGGCTGAAGAGGAGAAGAAGAGGATGGAGGAGGCCGAGTCGCGCAAGAAGGAACAGGAGAAGGTGGATGCCGTCCGGCAGAAAGAGCTAGACGCGAAAAAGGAACGCGACGAGATCTTCCGCAAGGCCAGGGAGGGCGAGGCCGCTCGAGTTGCGGCGGAGGCGGCGACCGCGGATGCTGAGCCTGCCCCTGAGGCGGCTGCCTCTGAAGATCCGGCCGCCGCGCCCGAGGCAGAGCAGCCCGCAACTGAAGAGAAGCCGGCGGAGCCTGAAGCCTGATCCGCGCTCAGCAACAAGTAAGCTGACACTCTGACCGCAGCCGGCCAGGGTGTTTTGCTGTTGACACAGCTTGGGCTCCTGATGTTTAAGCCTTTGTAGTAAGTTTATCCCGTTCTTTGCGTGGTGGAGAAATAGCCGAATGGCTGGCACTCGGATTCTTCTTAAAATATCCGGCGAGATGCTCTGTGAGAAGGGAGGATTCGGTATCGACCCTGCCCATGTCCAGGATTTTTCCCAGCAGATCAAGGAGGGCCTGGCCCAGGGGAATGCCGAGCTCGCGATGGTTTGCGGTGGAGGTAATTTCTTACGCGGGGCCCAGATTGCCGGAGATGAGATAGGGCGCATTACCGGGGACAACATGGGGATGTTGGCCACGATTATGAATGCCCTGGCGCTCCAATCCGCCCTTGAGCGCGCCGGAGTTGAGACCCGGGTTCTTTCTGCTATTCCCGTGAACGATCTTGCAGAGCCCTTTATTCGAAGAAGAGCTCTTCGCCATCTTGAGAAAAAAAGGGTTGTCCTGCTGGCGGGAGGAACAGGTAATCCATACTTTACCACCGACACCACGGCAGCCCTCCGGGCGCTTCAGATCCGCGCTAATGTCCTGGCCAAGGGGACGAAGGTTGACGGGATCTACTCTGCTGACCCCGAAAAAGATCCCGATGCCGAGTTTTTTGAAGAATTAACTTTCCTGGATGTTTTACAGAAGAGATTGCGAATTATGGACTCGACTGCCGTGAGTCTCTGCATGGATAATTCTCTGCCTATCAATGTCTTCAATATGAAGGAGCAGGGAAATATAGTTAAATTTCTTTCCGGCGAACGCCTTGGGACCATGGTCGTCTAAGTTTCCTGCCCGGGCTCATTAGGGAGAATGTCGATGGACTACGACACAGTATTGTTGGATACGGAAGACCGCATGGACAAGGCGCTCGGGGTCCTGAGAGACAAATACCGCGGCATGAGAACCGGAAGAGCCAATCCCGGCCTGGTTGATTCACTGCGAGTCGATTATTACGGCAGCCCGACACCGTTGAAGCAGATCGCCAATGTTTCAGCCCCGGAAGCGAACCAGCTGCTCATCAAGGCCTTCGATCCCAGCGCCCTGTCGGAAATTGAAAAGGCCATCCTCAAATCAGACCTTGGCATCAACCCTCAAAATGACGGCAAAATCTTACGGTTGATTCTTCCGCCCCTGAGCCAGGAGAGGCGTCAGCAACTGGCCTCCTTCGCCAAAGAAACGGCTGAAGAGACCAGGATCGCTATTCGAAACATCCGACGAGATGCAAACAAGCAGGCCGATCAGCTGCAAAAAGATAAAGATATCTCCGAAGATGAATCGAAGGATCTCAAAGAGGAGATCCAGAAACTACTCAAAAACATTGAAGGCAAGGTCGACGATCTCCTCAAAAGCAAAACCGAGGAGCTGACAACTATGTGAACTGGATATTTTTTGGTGGAAAGCTTTCCAGTCATTTCTATAATTTTCCAAAAATTGGGAGCTTAGCTCAGTCGGTAGAGCAACGGCCTTTTAAGCCGTGGGTCGCAGGTTCGATCCCTGCAGCTCTCACCAGGCAGGAACTCCTTCGGGTGTTTCCGCCTGGGGCCCCATCGTCTAGTCGGGCCTAGGACACCGGGTTTTCATCCCGGCAACTGGGGTTCAAATCCCCATGGGGTCACCATTTTTTTCAGCCTCTCCCTGCACAGGGAGAGGCTTTTTTGCTGGTTCCACAACGCCGCCGGCAACTGTTACACTTGTTTTAAAATCATGCCTTTTGAAGCCCCGGATTATTACCAGCTCGATGAGCTCTTCTCTGATGAGGAATTGCTCGTACGCTCCAGTGTAAGGAAATTTGTCGAAGAGCGGGCGCTTCCGCTTCTTCCTGCCTGCTTCGAGGAAGGGCGCTTCCCCCGGGACCTGATCGGGGAGATGGCGGAGCTCGGTCTTCTCGGAGCCGACCTGGAGGGTTACGGCTGCGCTGGAATCGGCCCGGTCGCCTACGGGCTCGCCTTGCAGGAATTGGAGCGCGGCGACTCCGGCCTGCGCAGCTTCGTATCCGTGCAAGGCTCCCTTGGAATGTACGCCATCTACGCCCATGGAACTGAAGAGCAAAAATCGCGGTGGCTGCCGGATCTGGCCGCGGGTAAAAAAATCGTCTGTTTCGGCCTCACCGAACCCGACTTCGGCTCCAACCCTTCCGGGCTCCAGACCAGGGCGGATGCGGCGGGTGATGAATATATCCTGAACGGTAACAAGATGTGGATTACCAACGGATCCATCGCAGATGTCGCGGTGGTCTGGGCTCAATGCGATGGCGAGATCTCTGGCTTTCTCGTCGAGAACGGAACCCCTGGTTTTTCTTCAACCACCCAGAAAGGGAAGTGGAGCTTACGGACATCCGACACCGCCGAGCTTCATCTTGAAGACTGCCGAATCCCCGGGGAATGCAGGCTCCCAAAGACGACCGGCCTCAAGGCTCCGTTGATGTGTCTCAACCAGGCGCGTTACGGGATCGCCTGGGGCGCCGTAGGCGCGGCGATGGCCTGCTATAGCGAGGCCCTCGATTACGCCGGCTCAAGGATTCAATTCGGCTCACCTATCTCGTCCTATCAACTGGTGCAGCAGAAACTCGTCGACATGCTTTCAGCTATCACCGCCTCTCAATTGCGCTGCCAGCGAATTGGACGACTGAAGGAGGGCGGGTCGATCCGCCCCCAGCAGATCTCGCTGGCAAAACGTGACAACGTAGCCATGGCCCTCGAATGCGCGCGAAGCACGCGGGACATCCTCGGCGCCAATGGAATCATGGAAGAATACCAATGCGGACGACACATGAGAAACCTGGAGTCCGTAAAGACCTACGAAGGCACCCACGACATTCACACCCTGATACTTGGGAATGACATCACGGGCATTCCCGCATTCGGCGATGACGAATAGACCTGGAATTACAGGCCGGCAAGCGCCTCGCCCAACCTCCCAAGCCCTTCCTCTGCCTCGGCTGGAGTTAATATCAGCGGAGGCCTGAACCGTATGGCCCTCTCGCCACAGGCAATCGCCAGCAGGTGCTTTTCGGCGCAAAGCCCAAGGAGCCTGTCTCGCTGGTCGGCGTCCTTGCAATCAAAGGCGCACATGAGTCCGCGCCCTCGGGGGCTGGACATGATCTCGGGGTTTTGTTCCGCGAGGCCGCGGATGCCATCAAGCAGCCCCTTCCCTGTACGGCGCGCATTTTCAACCAGGCGATCGCGATGCATCACCTCGAGGATGATTTCGCAGCGAGCCATGTCGACAAGGCCTCCTCCCCAGGTTGAATTGATCCGAGAGGAAACGTGGAAGACGTTGTCCTTCACCAGGTCAATCCTTTCGCCTGCCATGATGCCGCATACCTGGCTTTTTTTTCCGAAACAGAGTATGTCCGGAAGTACATCGAAATGCTGGTAGGCCCACATTTCTCCAGTCAGCCCGAAGCCAGTCTGCACCTCATCGAAAATAAGCAGAGCTTCTTCGTCATCGGCAATCCTTCGGAGGTCTTCGAAAAATTCTTTCCGAAAATGGTTGTCGCCGCCCTCTCCCTGGATGGGCTCGACAATGATGGCCGCAATCCGGTTGGGATGGCTGGCGAAGCAGTTAAGGATTTCCTCCCGGCACTCCGCCTCAGCCCGGGCGGCTCGCTCAACCTCCAGCGCGTCCGCGGGAAAACGGACCTTCGGATTGACGACTCGGGGCCAGTCAAACTTTGGAAAGAGATCTGTTTTTTCAGGGGCGGTGTTTGTCAGAGAAAGCGTGTAGCCGCTGCGCCCGTGAAACGCCTGCTGGAAATGGAGAATCTTGTCGCCTGGGCAGCCGCTCCTTCCGGCCTCCAGGTTCAGTCGAGTCTTCCAGTCAAAGGCTGCCTTCAGGGCGTTTTCTACCGCCAGAGCGCCGCCCTCAATAAAAAACAAGTGGCGGAAATGATCCGTCATTGCGTGACGGGAAAAAGCCTCGGTGAAGCTGGCCAGCTCAAATGTATGCGAGTCGGAATTGGCAGGCTTGTGCACGGCCGCCGTGAAAAGACGGCGAGCCGCGTCTTCATCGTTGAAAACCGGGTGATTAAAGCCCAGGGGGAGGCTGGCAAAAAACGTATAGAAGTCGAGGTACTCGGAGCCGTCCCGAGCATCGGACACCCAGGCCCCATGACTTTTTCCCAGATCGAATACGATATCGTATCCATCGGCAATGAGATGCTTACGCAGAAGGGGGGCTACGCTATAAGGGTCTACTCTGTCTTTCACAGACACTTGAGGTCTCCTTGCATCGACTCTTCATCGGAAGCCTAACATTTGATGTCTTCGCAGGCTCCCTAATTCATTGCGGTGTTGAATATTTGTGCTGCGGCTCGGGATCGGATCAAAATATCTAATTCCATGCGGCATTGTCCGGTACTTTGATAAGATCGCCGTGCATTTGTAGAATAACGGAAAGACAGCGGCCTTCTGCCGACCCTCTCCGGATTGCAGCGATCCCTCTTAGTTTTAATTTTCGTATCCACCATTTTCGTTCAGGGCGAATTCTCAACGCGACTTCACATGCCTCCCAAGACTCGCAAGCCGACAATTTACGTTCTAACCACCGAGACGGGTGAGCCCGAGGAACATGTCCTTGCAGAGGGAACCTCCATGATTGGAAGGTCATCTGACAACGGGATCGTGCTTCATGATTCGCTTGTTTCTCGAAATCACGCCGAGGTGCATTACGAAGGCGGAGTCGTAACCCTTCGCGATATGGGTGGAAAGAACCCGGTCCGGGTTAATGGTAACGACGTAAAGGACACGAAAAATTACCAGCTTCTCGACGATGACCGGATCAGCATAGGTGAAAGCGAGCTCCATTTCGTATACCCGGCTCCCGGAGAGAAGCCCACCAAGCTTCGGGTCTACAAAGAAGCTGACGATTACGACACCCGGGCCGAGGATCTGAGCCTTGAGGCCTCGGAGCCTGTCTACAGCCAGGAGGGCGGCACTGACAATGGCGGCGCCAATAAGAATTACAACCGTCTCTCGGCCCTCTACAGCCTCACCGAAAAGATCCTCGAGATTACGGACGAAGATGACGTCTACGATGCGATCCTTGCGGCTGTCACCCGTGAGACCGGGGCGGAGAGGGGTTTTCTTGGCCTGCTCCCCCAGGCCGCCGAGCCAGGCCCTTACTCTCTGGAGGTCGTAAAATTCTGGGATCCCGACCAGGGAGAGAAAGCTCAGGCCATCGAGATGAGCGAAACTATCCTGACAAGAATCCAGCGGGATAAAAAAGCTGTTCTTGTAACCGACGTTGCCGATCGTAAGGATTTTGGCCATAGCGTTATCGACCTGAAGATCAGATCTTTTATCTGCGCCCCGCTGACCTGCGGAGATCGGTGCCTTGGGCTTGTCTACATCGACACTCGCGGACATCGCGAACAATTTGGCCGGAGTGAGCTCGAGTTCGTCAGCGCTGTTGGCCGCCTCGCCGGCCTGTGTCTTCAAAACATCTGGGTCCAGGGCAATCTCCAGCGCGAGAATAAACGCCTCCGGTCCCTTGTATCGAGCAGCGGCAAGCTCATCGGGAATTCTCCAGCCATGGAGAAGGTGTTCCGACTCATCGAAAAGGTCGCCGATCGAGACGCCTCCGTCCTGATTACGGGTGAAAATGGAACCGGCAAGGAGCTGGTTGCCCGGCAGATTCACGGGCAATCCGCCAATAAGGAGGCGCCCTTCGTTGCCGTCAACTGCGGGGCCATACCGCCCAACCTTGTTGAGAGCGAGCTGTTCGGCTATGAAAAAGGCGCCTTCACCGGAGCCGAGCGAACGACCCCGGGAAAATTCGAGCTGGCCAATAAAGGCACTCTCTTCCTTGATGAGATCGGGGATATGCCTGTCGATATGCAGGTCAAAATCCTTCGGGCTTTACAGGAGCGGAGCTTCTACCGAGTCGGGGGAAAATCTGAAATCGAGGTGGACATCAGGGTCCTGGCCGCCACAAACCAGGATCTCAAGAGGGCCATCGAGGTCGGTGACTTCCGAGAGGATCTCTACTTCCGATTGGCCGTTGTTACCGTCGAGATTCCGCCCCTTCGTGACAGGGGCGATGACATCATCGAGTTGGCGTCACATTTCCTTAACCAGGGAGGAGATGGGATCCAGCTGTCAAAGGCCGCCGTTGACTGCCTCAAGCTCCATTCCTGGCCCGGCAACATCCGAGAGCTCCGCAACGCGCTTGAGCAGGCCTCGATATTAGGTGACGGAAAGCAGATTGCGCCCTCCGACCTCCCTCCTGAAATAGGAAAGGTCGGACGCGGACAGATGAAATTCCTTCTCAAGCCCCTGGCTGAGGTCGAAAAACAATATATACTTCGTGCCCTCGAAGAGACCGGGGGCAATAAGACGAAGACCGCCAAGCTCCTTGGTATCTCCAGGGAGACCCTCTATCAAAAAATCAAACAATTCGAAGAGGGCTGAGAGGCTCTCAACTCCTGCCCAGTAAGCGCTGGAAGAATCCCGGACGATCCTCCGCCTGCTCCGTCTCAGGCCGGTAGCTGCCCCCAGGAAGGCCGAGGAGGATCCTTTCAATGATGTCGTCGCAGCTGACCCCTTCGGCTTCAGCGTGGTAGGTGGGTACCATTCGGTGCCTCAATGCCGGGAAGGCGGCCTTGTGGACATCATCCGCATTAATTTCAGCCCTGCCTCCCATCAGCGCCATGGAGCGGGCCGCGCCCAGGATGGCCTGGATCCCCCTGGGGCCGGCCCCCCAGGATATCCACTCTTTGACGAATTCAGGGGCCGCATCGGAATCCGGACGAGTGCTCCTGACAATGGCTGAGACATAATCAAGCAGCTCGGAGGGGATCACGATTCTTCCGGCCAGGGATATCATTTCAACAATGACAGTCCTTTCAAGCAACGGTTCCAGGCGGCATTGGTAGGAGGAGGTGGTCTGTCGAACGATCTCAAATTCTTCACCCTCATCCGGATAATCAATCTGTATGCTTTGCTGAAATCTGTCCAGCTGGGAGACAGGGAGGGGGTAGGTGCCTTCCTGCTCGATGGGGTTCTGGGTGGCAAGTACGAAGAAGGGTCTTTCAAGGGGCAGATTCTCCCCTGCAGCCGTCACCTGCTTCTCCTCCATGGCCTCCATGAGTGCGGCCTGCGTCTTGGGAGGAGTCCTGTTGATCTCATCGGCGAGAATCACGTTGGAGAAGATCGGGCCGCGAAGGAAATGAAACCCCCGGTTTCCAGCCTGGTCGTCCTGGAGCAGCGAGGCCCCAATGATGTCGCTGGGCATCAGGTCGGGGGTAAATTGAATCCTGCTGAAGTCCAGCGTAAGAAGCTCGGCAATTGAGCGAACAAGCAGGGTCTTCGCCAGTCCCGGAACCCCAATGATGAGGCAGTGCCCTTCGCTCAAGATTGCCGCCATGACCTGGGTGACGATCTTCTCCTGGCCGACAATCTGGGCGCCAAGCTTCTCTCGCAGGCCGGCGATCAGGCTCGAAAACTCATTGAGCCTGGAGTGGTCTTCCGCATTCAATTTATCATCCATTTGCCTCGGAGCCTTTCACCCTGTCCCAGGCCGCGTTCAGCTCATCCGCGTCGCGGCCATCGAGCGTTCCCAGGTCCAGCTCGACACCTTTGAATCGAGCTGTAAATTTCCGGGTAGATCTTACCAGCGCTTCATCTGCTGAGTAGCCAAGTTTTCGGCAAAGATTGACCGCCGTAAACAGAATGTCCCCCAGCTCTTCCTGGATGGAGCCTGCGGCGATTTCCCCAGCATCGGCTGAGAGCGCGTCCTCCAGCTCCGATACCTCTTCTTTCAATTTATCAATCACTCCATTCGCGTCGACCCAGTCCAGGCCACAGCCGGAAGCCTTCTCGCTTATCTTCTCCGCTCGCTGGACAGAGGGGAGGCTTCTTGGGACTCGGTCAAGAATCGAAACGGCCGGGCCATCTTCTCCCGCGGGGTCCCTTTCCTTACGCTCCTCTTCCTTGATGGAGTTCCACAGCTTGAGAACCTCCCCTGAATTCTTGACAGCCTTGTCGCCAAAAACATGGGGGTGCCGCCTTACGAGCTTTTTGCGAATACCGGTGGCGACGGATGAAAGATCGAAGCTTTCGTCTTCTGAGGCGATAACACTGGCCATAAAAACGTTCATCAGAACATCGCCGAGCTCCTCGCAGACATGTTCAGTTGGCCGGCCCCCGCCATCGGAGATGGCATCCAGAACCTCGCAAACTTCCTCGAGTAGATGTTGGCCAATATCGGCGAGCTCTTGTTCCTGGTCCCATGGACAGCCGCCCGGGCCACGTAAAGACTCAATTACATCGAGCAGTTCAATTAGCGATCGGGCTGGCTCCTTCATGGTTTCAGATTGTACCAATTGTCAATGAAGCCGACTATCGACTATCCCACGGCCTTTCCTGCCCCCAGACCGGACAGGTGTCGCTATATCGATCACCGCTGCTGGCAAAGAAGGCTCTCTTTCGGCAGATAGAGCCCGGTGGCCTTGGCCTGGTATTTGCATTTATCCACCTTTCGTGTCTTCCCCGATGGCCATTCGGCCATTTTGAAGACTTGATGGTCCAAATCGATTGCCTGGCTGGAAGGAGGTGATGCTTACCGGGGAAGCTTGCGATGGAAAAACCGGCACGAATTAATTCTTCCCTGGGGAAACATAAGTCACACTTACTCCCGGCGGGTTTCTGATCGTTGTCCAAATCACTCTTTGAAACTATAAGGGAACTCCCGGTTTCGGCGATGTGCCATGGGCGGTGGCAGGCAGAGAAGCTCGCCGGGATCTTTTCAAGCCACCATTTCTCGACACTTTTCTATGAGGTATTGCGACCCTTTCTTGGATGCCCTATGCTTGCCTGCCTTCAATTGCTTCATAATGAAGAGATGGCAACGAGTTAAAGGGAAGTCCGATGGCGGAAATTCGAGTGCTTGTAAACGGGGCTAAGGGGCGCATGGGCTCAGAGACCGCCCAGGCTGTCATTGGAGCCGACGGACTTGAGCTTGTCGGGCAAACCGATCTTGGCGATGAGCTCTCGTCGGCCATCGAGGACGCCGGGGCGCAGGTTGTCGTCGATTTCACGATTCCGTCGTCGGCTGTTCATAACGCCAACGTCATTCTTGATTCTGGCGCCAGTCCTGTTGTTGGAACAACCGGGTTCTCAGTTGAAGAAATTGAATCCCTTCAGGAAAAAGCAGCCGGGCTTGGACGCGGGGGGCTCATCGCCCCGAACTTCGCCATTGGAGCCGTGTTGCTCATGAAATTCGCACAACAGGCCGCGAAGTATTTCCCTGATGTTGAGGTCATTGAGCTCCATCACGACCAGAAGGTCGATGCTCCCTCCGGGACGGCCCTCAAGACTGTCGAATTGATCAGGGAATCGCTGGATGAAAATCCTTCCACCCGGCAGTCCGAAAGACCTGAAGAGACTGAGACCGTTAGCGGGGCTCGAGGCGGAAAATACCTCGACATTCCCGTTCACAGCGTCCGCCTCCCTGGCTATGTCGCCCACGAAGAGGTCTTATTTGGCGGCACGGGACAGGTCCTCTCGCTCCGCCACGACTCCATTTCAAGGGAATCTTTTATGCCCGGGGTCATCCTTGCCATCCGCAAAGTTGTAGACCTGGACCGCCTGTATTACGGCTTGGACCAGGTGATGGACCTGTAGGCTCATTCCGTCCGGGGTGGCCGCTGATGGTTCAATCCCCGGCGAATATGGGAAGCGGCACATCGCAGCCAAGATCAGACGGGGAGTCTTCAGGGTCACTGCCCGGATAGGGGAATGGCGCGGCGGGACCATCGCCTCCGATGAACAGGGTGGTGAGCAATAACACTGCGTCGTCGATCTGGATGTATCCATCGTCATCAGTGTCCGCGGCCTCCATGCACGTTATGGTCTCCCGGCCAGGGACTGGCGAAAAGAGCCACCGCAGAATTGCGACTGAGTCACCGAGGTCAGGGGATGTCCGGAACTCTTCGCGTGCGATGAGCGCTCCATCCTCCGGCGGGTTGTAGGCGAATATCGAGCTGTCAACATTGCCCCTTACAAAATGCGGCCTCAGGATCTTCAGATAACCTGGCAGCAGCCTCAGGCCCGGCTCTCGGTTTTCAGCAGCCTGGCCTTCGCCAAGGGCCGGCTGGACCGTAGGCTGAACAACGAGGCGGCCGCCAATAAAGTTGACCGGTCCACCCTGTCCTGCTCCGTCGCCTCCAGTGGCGACCCCGGCATAATGGAATTCGAGGTCGGCAACATGCGCGCCCAGGAGCAGGTTCGTCCCTGGGGCCCGGAAAGCAGAAACGTCAAGCCTGAAGTCCGCCCCGGATGGGTCAGACCGATAGGATATATCAACGCTCTCAAGGGGCCCGCGCCCTTCTGTGGCAGGAGCCGTTGGTCTGACCCGAAGAAGGTTCAGAATCAGCTCGTCATAATCTACACCTACGTTGATGGTGTCGATGTCGCCAAGGCTGGTAATGTAAAGCGGGAGGACGAACGATTGCTCTCTTTGAGTTATCCCGCCGCCGCCAATCTCAATTCCATCGGCGTAGTAAACGGTCACGCCGCCATCCTGAAGATGGCCGCTTACCATTTCAACCACGCCATCATCATCCGCCACGTCCAGCGTCCCGGCCAGGGTTTCTTCCCTGGGGTCCTGGGTCAGCGAGCCGGGGTCATAAGGCGTAAACGCCAGGGGCGTCTCCAGGCGGTAGTGGGCGACAGGGAAATTTCCCGGGAGAAGGTCAAATGTCAGGGAAACGAAGTGAGTGCCAGGCTCCTGCGGTGGGGGGCGGGCTCTTCCGCGAGTGTCAAGAAGGGTGGCAAGGATCCTTCCATCCGGGTCGACCGTAACGGGAATCCCGGGCCAGAAAACCCAGTCGGTGTTTTCAATCTTCAGGTCCCGAAACGCCAATCTCTCCCGGTCGTAATCCACAGAGATCTGAACGTAATTGGCGTGGCTGTTGCCCCCAATTCGCAGCGGCACAGAGACCCCGGTGAGTTCCTGGACATCGGCCTTGTATACGAAGTCCACGGAATCAATCTGCAAGGTGGCGACCCTGGAGCTGATACGCCCCGGCGCGTCCTCTTCGTCGATGGCAAAGGCTGCCCCATGAACGAGAGCAAGCGCCGCGAAGATAGCCGGCAGAAGCAGGCCTGGCCTGCATGCAAACATCCCAGCAGGATAACCCGCAGGGTTTCTACTTCTTGCTTTGCTATCGAATACCCGTAACAAGATACGATGACTCCTGGATCATCAGCCGGTCCGATACGAACCCGTTCTCACCAGGTTCTCTGCATCTGCAGTAAAGGACCTTACGAATGCTGGCAAAACCGAAAACAATCAGGAAGGGAATAACTGCCTGCAGATCGAATCCACACAGGTCACACGGTAAAAACCGGGTGACAACAGCCTTCTCGAGCCTGAATTATCATGAAATTCGTCTATACAGACAGTTACTCGATTTTAAACTCACCAGATATAGTGTCAAAACATTATAGAGTTTTAACTTCTTGTTATTGGCCAAGTTGACAGGCTTGGCGACCCTTCTAAAATGTCTCTCATGATAGAACTCCCCGAATCCATAAAAACTCACGTCCTCTCACTCGAAGAATTCTTTGAACGAGAGAACACCAGGGAAACCCACGACTTCATTACAGATGGCCTCAATTACCAGTTTTCCACTGGAGGGAAAAGGCTCAGGCCGGCTTTATGCCTGCTCTCCTGTGAGCTGTTTGGTGGCGAGCCCGACAAGGCTCTCCCTTTCGCCATGGCCACGGAGATCCTCCATAATTTTCTCCTGATCCACGATGACATCGAAGATGACGACGTCATGAGACGGGACCAGAAGACTCTCTGGGCTGAAATAGGTCTTCCCAATGCTCTGAATGTTGCAGACTTCATGATCGCTCGCGCCTACGGATTGATCACAGAATCTCAGCTGCCGGTAGACACAAGCCTTAAATTATGCCGCGCCTTCAGCCATGTCCTCCAAAAGACTGTCGAAGGACAGGCGCTGGACATCAATCTCCGTGGGCGGGCGGACGTCAACCTGGAGACCTACTACCGCATCGTCACCCTCAAAACAGCCTACTACCTGGCCCTCCCATGGGTTGGAGGGGCCATGGTTGCCGGCGCCGAGGAGACCTCACTGGAGCCTCTCTGGAAGCTCGGAAGACGGCTTGGGCCTGCCTTCCAGATCCGGGATGATCTCATCGATCTTACCGAAGGAAAGGGGAGGGGAGGAGAGATTGGCTGTGACATACGGGAAGGGAAGCCCAGCATTTGCTATGCCCACTCCCTCGAGGGCAAGAAGGGAACGGAAGAGGAGCGCGGCCGCCTGGTCGAGATCGTCCGTGCAGACCGAGACTCGACGACCGAAGATGACATCGCCTGGGTTATTGATTTTTACCGGCGCGAACAGGTTCTGGATTTTGCCCAGGGAGAGGCCAACAGGCTCGCCGGAGAATCCCTGGAGATCCTAGATGGCTTACCCCTGCCTGATGCTGGAAAAGAATCTTTCAGAGAAGTGATCCAGTTCGTAGTAGACCGAAAAGTTTAACTCGATATTTTCCCGGCCGGACCGGGACTGAAGAGAAGGTGGAGAAATGGCCGGCGAGAAACCACTGATGATTGCTGTTGTAATGGGCGGCATTTGCGGTGAACGCGATGTCTCGCTCTCTACTGGTGCTTGCGTGGCCAGCAAGCTTCTTTCTGCAGGCCATGTGGTAACTCCCGTCTGTATTCACGCAAATGGTTCCTGGGAGATCGGCCCCCGGCTTACAGATCTTCCCCCCAGCCCCGGCAGGGAAGAATGGTTCCGTGGAAATTCCACACCAGCGCGCGATGCAACAGGCCGCCTCGTATCACAGGGTGTCGATTGCGTCTTCAATGCACTCCATGGCCCCGGCGGGGAAGACGGCACCATCCAGGGATTTCTACGTGTCGCCGGCATACCCTTCACCGGACCGGACGTAACTCCTGCAGCCCTCACAATGGACAAGGCTCTCACCAAGGCTGTCCTCGCCCAGGCTGGAGTCAGAACTCCACGCGGATTTGAAATTCCGATGTTCTCCGAACCCCGGAGTGAAGAATGCTGGCGCTCACTGGTTCGGGAAATGTCCGAAAAAATACCCTTCCCCTGGGTCGTCAAACCCAATTGCCTCGGATCCAGCGTTGGGATTCAGCTACTTCAATCGGCTGAAGAATTCCTTTCAGCCGCGACTGCTGACGGGATGCACTGGTGCCCCTCCCCGGGCCTGTCTGGGTCCGGGTTTATTGTCGAAGAACAGATCGAGGGCCGCGAGCTTACCTGCGGGGTGCTCGAGCTTCGCCCGGGAAACGTCACGGCGCTGCCTCCGATCGAGATTCTCCCCAAATCCAGTGAGTTTTTTGACTACCAGGCAAAGTACACCCCGGGGGCTACCGAAGAGATCTGCCCTGCGCAGCTGGATGCGGACATGACCAGGGCGGTACAGGATCTTGCGGCCCTTGTTCACACGACATTTCATTGCGACCCCCTCTCAAGGACCGACATCTTTCTTGCTGGAGGAGGAGAGCTGGTCGTTCTCGAGATCAACACCCTGCCCGGCATGACCGAAACCTCCCTGATTCCGCAGTCCGCCCTGGCGGCCGGTATTTCCCTGCCCGATTTATTTGACCAGCTTGTCTGCCATGCGATACAGCGCGAGGCCATGCGGAAGGCGGTCGGTACCCTTTGAAATTTATCCAGGTCCGCGGGGCCTCAGAGAACAACCTGCAGGGTCTTTCCATTGACCTGCCTCGGAACTCCCTCACGGTCATTACTGGCGTCAGCGGCTCCGGAAAGTCCAGCCTCGCCTTCAATACGATCTACAAAGAAGGACACAGGAGGTTCCTCGAATCCCTCTCCGCTTATGCTCGTCGATTCCTTGGAGGGATCGACAAGCCTGCGATTGACAGCATAGAAGGGCTCTCGCCCTCGGTCTCTATTGAGCAGCGCACCATCCAGCGGAATCCAAGATCTACCGTTGGAACAATGACGGAGATCTACGACCATCTTCGGCTTCTTTATGCCCGTCTCGGAACGCCCCATTGCCCGGGCTGTTCCCGGGTCATTGACTCCCAGAGCGCCGAGCAGGTCGCCGCGCAGTTGCTCGCTTCCTGCGAAGGCGTCCGGGGGCTTTTTTGCGCCCCCATCATTCGCGACCGCCGCGGAGCCTTCGGGGCCGTATTTGACAAGCTCAAAAGAGACGGCTACAGGAGGGTCATCGTCGACGGCGAGCTCACCGCCCTGCAGGAAGATCCTCCTGCCCTTGACCCTAACACCGTCCATTCTGTCGATGTTATTTGTGACCGTCTGACCGTTGAGGTCGGCCGGCGCCCCAGAATTGTCGAAGCCATCGAAAACTGCTTTCATCTTGCCGAAGACACATTTCGCTTTTGCGGAGATCCTGGTGCCCCTCATCCCGCGGACACAGAGAGGCTCTTTTCCGGCCGCTTCTCCTGCCCCGACTGCCAGGTCGACCTCCCCTCGCTTGACACCCGGATTTTTTCCTACAATCTGCCTTTCGGCAGATGCCCCAGGTGCAAAGGCCTCGGCAAGGCCCTCCAGGTTGATCCGTCTCTCCTCGTCACCAACCGGACCAGCCCCCTTCTGAGGGGGGGGCTCTCTCTCTTCAGCGAAGACGGCAAGCCTGCCCATCTGGAATTCAACCCTGCCATCGTCACCGGGATCCTCAAGAAGATCGGGAGACCCGCGGACGCGGCCTGGGGAGACCTTGAAAGCAATGACCGCAAGATCCTCTTATACGGGCAGGACAAGCTGCCCGGGCTCCTTGATCAACTCGAGGAAATCCGAGATTCTGATGAGGACGCCTTCGCCGAGCTGACCGCTGAATCAACCTGCAGGGAGTGCCACGGGGAGCGCCTTGGAGCCCTTCCCCGTGCCGTAAAATTTTCAGGCGCCACCATCGGGTCCCTCTGCCAGCTGCCGATCGATGAGCTCCTCGTTTTCTTCAACACACTCCAATTAGATGGCCCCGCAGCCCAGATTGCGGCGCCCCTGGCTTCCGAGATATCCCGCCGCCTGAGCTTCCTCAACGAGGTCGGCCTTGGCTATCTCAGCCTCGGTCGCTCGGCCCCGAGCCTTGCCGGCGGAGAGGTCCAGAGAGTTCGGCTCGCGGGGCAGCTTGGAAGCGCCCTCCAGGGGGTCATCTTCGTTCTCGACGAGCCCTCCATCGGACTCCATTCAAGGGACAACAGAAAGCTTCTCGGAGCCCTTGAGCAGCTCAGGGACAGGGGCAATACGGTGATCGTGGTTGAACACGACCAGGAGACCATTGAGCTCGCCGATCATGTTGTCGACATGGGACCCGGAGCCGGCATCGAGGGAGGAAGGGTTGTCGCCGAGGGAACAGCGAAGGAGATCATGGCGGTGGAGGCCTCCATAACGGGCGCCTATCTCTCCGGCAAAAAACAGGTGCTTCGGCGGCAAGGACGCGGGCCGGGCTGGGAAAGGTCTCTGAAGCTTGAAGGTGTCACCCACAACAACCTGGATGATGTGAACGTCGAGATCCCGCTTGAAAGACTGGTTGCCGTGTCAGGCGTCTCCGGTTCCGGAAAGAGCTCCCTGATCAACCAGGTGCTCCATCCCGCGTTGCTGCGCAAATCAGGCTCCGGAAAAAAAGCCGTCGGGGCTCATGCAGACATTCAGGGGCATGAGTTCATTGACAAGATTCTCTCTGTGGACCAGACCCCTATTGGAAAAAGCACCCGCTCAAATCCCGCCACCTACACCAAGCTCTTCTCGTTAATACGCGAGCTCTTTGCCCGCCTTCCCGAGGCGCGATCAAGGGGCTACAAATCATCCCGTTTCAGCTTCAACGTCGATGGCGGCCGGTGCATCGAGTGCGGAGGGGCCGGAATCAAAAGCGTTGACATGCAATTCCTCGCCCCTGTCGAGGTTGTCTGCGAGGCCTGCGGAGGCCAGAGATACAATCGAGAAACACTTGAAATCCGCTTTAGAGGAAAAAGTATTTCCGGGGTTTTGGATCTTACCGTCGGCGAAGCGCTCGGCATATTTTCGACTGTCCCGCGAATCGACAGAACCCTGAAAACACTCGACCGCCTGGGCCTCAGTTACCTGAAGCTGGGTCAGTCCGCCACGACTCTCTCTGGAGGGGAGGGTCAAAGGCTGAAACTTGCGAACGAACTCCAGAAGAAATCAACGGGCCGCACCCTCTACCTGCTGGATGAGCCGACCACCGGCCTCCATTTCGATGATGTGCGCGTCCTGGTAGATGTCCTTGACGAATTAGTCAGCAACGGAAATTCAGTCGTTGTCATTGAGCATAATCTCGATGTCATCCAGGCCGCGGACCACGTAATCGATCTCGGCCCAGAGGGCGGCTCCGCGGGGGGCAAGGTGGTTGCGACCGGCACGCCGGAGGAGCTCTGTCAAAACGCGCGCTCCTATACGGGCATCGCCTTGAAGGCTCGACGCGACCGCGACCTCTCCGGCCTCTCGAGCGGACAATGCGCGACCTCCGGCAAGGCGCCTGACCCCGGCCCCCGGGAAATCAAGATCCAGGGCGCTACCCTCAACAACCTCAAAAGTGTCGATGTTTCAATACCCCATGAAAAACTGACTGTGCTGACCGGAGTCTCCGGCTCCGGGAAATCATCCCTGGCCTTCGGGACACTCTTTGCCGAAGGCCAGCGGCGCTACCTCGACTCCCTCTCTACCTACGCCCGGCATTTCCTTGGCAGCCGCAACAGTCCACCTGTTGAACGAATTACCGGGATGGCTCCAGCGATCGCTATTGACCAGAAGTCCGGCAGTGGAAGCTCCCGGTCCACAGTAGCCACCATGACTGAAGTTCACGATCATTTGCGGCTTCTTTTTGCCCACATAGGTCAGCCCCATTGCCCTGAATGCGGGCAGGAGCTCACCTGGATTACCCCAAGCAAGCTGGCTGAAGACCTCGTCACTCAAAACCACGAAAGGCGCCTCTACATCCTTGCCCCTCTCGTTGTCGATGACACCGCCGAGGACGCGCTCAGGAGGCTCATTTCACGGCTTCTGAAGGATGGCCGTACGCGAATACTCGCAGGAGATGCGGAGCTTCGCCTGGACGAGGGCGAAGATGCCGCTCTTCGAAGAATTCTGAACATTTTTCGCTCCTCCGTTGGCGGAGAGCCTCCCAGGCTCTTCCTGGTGGTGGATCGAATGGTCGTCTCCGAGTCGGTCCAGTCACGAATTGCGGCTTCCGTTGAGACCTGCTACGCCATGGCCGAGGGTGTGGTCGCTACGCGACTTGAGGGGGGCCGGATTGTTCGGCATTCCAGGGAACCCTCCTGCGGAGAGGGGCACTTCACCTTTTCGGGCAGTCTCTCACCTCGTATGTTCTCCCACAACAGCTACGAAGGGGCCTGCCCATCCTGCAAAGGGGCAGGCAAAGAACCCAAGGTGCTCTATGACGACCTGATCGCAGAGCCCTCGAAGCCTTTGAACCTCGCGGTCACCCCGCCGCTAAAAGCCTACCTCGAGACCTTCAGGCCATCAGCGCTCGTCGGGCTTGACGCTGTGGAGAGGCACCTCGGCCTCCAGCCCGGCTACGCGACTGGCGACCTCCACCCTGACATTCTCCACTCGCTGCTGCATGGACTCGGAGACGAACGAATCCCCCTGGCGTTGAAAATGGGGCGGCATGAAATCACCTGGTCCGGACTGGCATCCATGCTGGAGGGGTGGATCCGGGGCAAGGATCCGAACCTGAAAGGCCAGGGTCTCGACAGCCTCTTCGAATCCAGGCAGTGCTCCGCCTGCGGAGGGCGGAGACTCCGCCCCGAATCCCTTGCTGTGCGAGTCGCCAACAAGGGGATCCATGGCCTCCTCTCTCTGTCCATTGCCGATGCAGAGAGCTTCTTCAGAGACCTCGTTTTTTCAGGCCGAAAACAGGAAATAGCCAGCGACGTATTGAGGGAGCTTTCAAACAGGCTCCGGTTCCTTGCTGGCGTTGGGCTCGGCTACCTTGAGTTGAACCGAAGCAGCAACACACTTTCCGGCGGTGAAGCGCAGAGAATCCGCCTGGCATCTCAGCTTGGAAATCGACTCACAGGAGCGATCTACGTTCTTGATGAACCAACCATCGGTCTTCACGAATGGGATACGCGAAGTCTTCTCAGCAGCCTGCAGGAGCTCAAAGATGCCGGCAATACAGTTGTTGTCGTAGAGCATGATCGCCACCTGATCGAGTCGGCCGACCATCTGATCGACCTTGGACCCGGCCCTGGAGAACGGGGCGGAGAGATTGTTTCCAGCGGAACACCGTCAGAGGTGGCATCAGACAAATCTTCACTCACAGGGAGCTACCTTCGCGGAGACATCCAGGTATTCGATGGAGCGGAGCGGCGCTCACCGTGTGCGGGGGGAATATGGCTCCGGGGGGCTACTCTCCATAATCTCAAGGGCCTGGATGTTAAATTTCCTCACCGGGTCCTGACGGCCATCACAGGAGTCTCCGGATCAGGCAAATCCACCCTCGTCACGAAGGTCCTCGCGGAAGCCGTTCGGGCCCACCTGCGCCGCGAATCTGAATTTGAGCATCTGGCTGCAATCGAGGGGCTGGATGATATCCGACGACTTGTCACCGTCGGACAGAAACCCGTCGGGAGATCGCGCAGATCGACTCCGGCGACCTATGCCGGGGCCTGGGACCATGTCAGGAGACTCTACGCCAGGATGCCGCTGGCCATGACCCGTGGGTACAAGGCGGGCCGCTTCAGCTTTAACTCTTCAGAAGGACAATGTTCCTCATGCGAAGGCCAGGGGGCCTGCCAGGTTGAAATGCAGTTCCTCTCTGACATCTGGGTCACCTGTGAAGAATGCCGGGGCCGGCGCTTCAACCGGGCGACCCTGGAGGTCCGCTTCAAGGGAAAGAATATCGCGGAGATCCTGGAACTCGAGATCCAGGAGGCCTGCGAATTCTTTGCCAACCAGCCGCCCATCTTCCGTTTCCTCACCTCCATGAACGATGTCGGCCTTGGATATCTCAAGCTTGGCCAAAGCTCACCTTCACTATCGACAGGGGAGGCCCAGCGAGTCAAGCTCGCTGCCGAGCTGGCCGGAGACAACACGGAGGGCGCCCTCTACATTCTAGATGAGCCGACCACAGGGCTCCATTTTTCCGAGGTCAAGATTCTCCTTAAAATCCTGAACCGCCTGGTTGATGGCGGGGGGACAGTGATCCTCATCGAACACAACATGGACCTCATCAAAGCTTCCGATTGGGTTATCGATATGGGGCCCGGGCCCGGGCCCCAGGGAGGAGAGGTCATCTACGAGGGAACTCCCGGCGGTCTCCATAAATGCCCCGACAGCAAAACAGGCAAATGCCTCAGGTCCTGATCATGCGTATCCGATTTTTATTCGAAAAATTCAACAACGTCCCGGGCGCCCGGCGCCCGGCGGCTTTGCTGCTTTCCCTCCTTCTTATCCCTGCGCTCCAGGGTTGCAGCGCCACCGAGGGGAGGTCTCCGCTGCTGCGGACCTCTCTTGGCCCCGCGCTTGAAAAGCTCTGGAGGGAGCACGGAGGCCTCGATACCTGGAGGCGCTTCTCCGGGGCCAGGCTTCAGTACAGTGGAACCATCCAAGGTAAGGCCTTCAGTCTCCGGCCCCTTCTGATTGATTTCCGCTCTCCCGGAAAAACCTGGTATCAGCGGGAGACGGGCGGGCCCTGGTCTCCGTATCAGATTCAGCCACCGCAGCCGAATCGAAGCGAAACCGCAGCCAGTATCGAAGATCTCGCACTGGGCACCCTTCCACTTCTCTTTCATCTGCCCTTCGCAATCGAAGGCCACGAATGGACCTTGCGCAGGGCGCTTCATGCAGGCGGAAGATTGTCAGGTGTCGAATTTGAGGCCGCCCGCCAGGGCCCGGATCCGGGAATCGGCCCCTTCCTCATTCGCATCGAGAGCGGGGAGAGCGCAACGAGAGGGCTTCGATCGGCTCATTACCTCTGTCGTCATCCGGCCCTTCCCCGCGGCCCCTACAGGGTCGAGTTCAACGACTACATCAAACTAAATGGAATCTATCTCTCCACAAGAAGAGAACATTTCCATCTCCACCGACAGAAGGAAGCCTTCCTGTCCCCGGGGGATACAACCGCCCGTCCTCTCTGGACGGAAAACCTCGATAGCATTCAATTTCTTAGCGATGAGGAGCTCGAGGGTCTTGTCGGCGCGACCGTAAAACGTACGAATAAAGGCTGATTTGCGGGATTTGCTTTCTCGCGGGAAAGGTTTTCCGGAAAAAGCGGAAAGATGTCGTTTGTATTAAGATTCAGTCTAAATAGTATTCAGTCTGTGTTCTCCGGGGGTCGCCGCGCCAGGCGTGTTTCAGCGGCTCTGCTGGCCAACGGTAGAGCGCCATCGAAGTGAAGAATTAAAATAGAGCGGGTTGTGAAGAGGCCCGGCCTGCTGTCCGCAGGCACGCAAGAAGTGTCATCGCGGATGGTTTGATTTGCTGCAGAGGAGAGTGCATGACCGGGAAAACTTTCGGATCAGTGTTTGATCGACAAATATTTGTCAATATCCAAGGCGAGATTCAGCCGGCTGAATCAGCTTCGGTCAACGTCATGGATCACGGGTTTCTTTACGGCGATTCCGTTTATGAAACAATCCGGACCTACAGGAAGGTTCCCTTCCTGCTTGCACGCCACATTGATCGACTGCAGCGTTCCCTGGGGCGAATCTACCTGGAGATGCCCTGTTCCCGGACAGACCTTGAAAGTCAGGTCCAGAAGACCATCGACGCAGTGCCCGTAGAGGGCGACCTGATCCTGCGGATTGTCGTGTCGCGAGGGGTTGGCCCCATCGGCCTGGACCTTGGAACCTGCACCCAGCCCCGCTACCTGATCTATGCCATGGAACTCACCTCGGACTCCATACCCGAGGAGGCGATGCCTGATCGCGGCGGGGGGGGCGTCCATGTGGTCGTATCCAAGGTCAGGCGGAACAGCCCACGCGCCCTGGACCCAAGCATCAAGAGCGGCAACTTCCTCAACAACATCCTTGCCTACAAGGAGGCGCGCGATGCCCGCGCCCATGAGGCAGTCCTCTGCACCTCGGACGGCTATATTGCGGAATGCACCACCTCGAACATCTTTCTCGTCAAAGATGGCCTCATCTGGACTCCCCGCCCCTGGGGGATCCTGGATGGTATCACCCGGGCCGTTCTATTTGAGGAAGCCGAAGCGGCCGGCATTCCCATCTCCGAAACCGACATTCCCCCAGAGGCTCTCTTCAACGCAGACGAGGCCTTTATTACCAGCTCGGTCAAGGGAGTTGTTCCTGTCTGCATGGTAAATGGCCGCGGCGTTGGCGTTGCCAGGGAGACAGACAAAGGGCGTCGGGGCCCGATGACCCACACGATCCAGAAGCTCTACCAGGCCAGGATGGAAAATGAGTACCTCGCCCATTTCAATTCTGGAGAGCATGCGGACTCCCCGAGAGCCTCTAGCGCCGACGTCGATTGAGCTGGATCAACTCACACCGCAGGGCCTCTCGGTTGCGCTCGGCCAATTGACCTTTCGTTGAGGCATGCGAGGTGGTGGCGAAAAAGCTAGAGTAGGCGAACAGGGAGTAGCCGGGAGACTTCAGCGCCCGCGCTATACCTACCTGCCTTCTGAGGTCCGCGCCGCCGTCCATCAGGTGGACTCCGAGGCCGAGTATGAGATGGCCTTTTCCTGCCCGGGCCATATCCTTGCGAGCCAGCTCTTCGAACCGGGCATGGCTGGTCTCGTAATTCATTGGGAGGACATCATCTATCCAGCCGGAGCGAATCCAGGTGGGGGAGTCCTGGAAAAACACCTTGCGCCCCCTGCCAAGATCGCGGATGACCGCGGCGGAAACTACGCACCGCGGGCGTGCCGCGCGGGCGGCTCTGCTGATATCGCGAACCACTGCGTCAACCGCCTTGCGCCTGAATTCATCCCAGAGAGCCGGATAGCGGCTCGGAAACCCTTTCGTTTCATTCCTGAAGGCCCGGAGCGTCTTGTTGTCATAGGGTACCTGTCCCTTCTTGTCCGGGTCTGGAAAGACGAACCGTATGTAGTCAAGATGGAGGCCGTCGACTTTGTAGCGAGTCACGAGATCGCCGAGAACAGTCGCCAGGTGTTTGCGAACCTCAGGGTTGCAAGGATTCAGCATGGAGTAATGCGATGAGCTCCTCCAGGTCTTCCCGTCCCGATCGGTCAGAAACCAATCTGGATGCGCATGGTACAGATGGTTTTTGTCCCTGGGGGGAACCTTGCCCTTCCAGCCGGCCAGTACATTTGCCCAGGCATGCAGCTGCATAGCGTTTTTTCCAGCCTCGGAAACAGCTATGGCAAGGGGGTCGAATCCAGGGTCCCGCCCTCCGAGCTCCTCGGCCCAGGGCTCATGGCTGGAGCGGTAGAAAGCATCGGATCTGCCCCGGACCTGAAAATAGATCCGGTTGAGCCCGAGGGATTTACAGTTTTGAATAATGGTCCGGATATCGCCAACACTGCGGTAATCCCATCGAGTTACCCAGATGGCCCGGACCTCTTCAGCATCCTCCGGCTCCGCTGAAGCCTGGGAAACGACCAGGGCCAGGAATAGAACCAGGATGCCGGAAAATGAACCGCCCCTGGGCCTCATCCGTTGATAAATTCTATAAACAAACGCCATCTCTGTATTATCGCCATTTGGAGCTCCTGACTTTAATCCCATCGATGCCTCGACATACCTTTTCGCGGGCTCATGGACATGGCGGAAGAGGTGGGATATCGTATGGCTCCCTGATATGGATAAACTTAAAATGCCATCAAGAAACCTGCCGTTACCCGGCCTGCTTATTTCCCTGTTCCTTGTCGGCTGCGGCACCTCGTCGCAAGACCTCCTGCTCGAAGTTCGCAAGGGCGAGACCTACTCGATCCTCGACCTGGGCCAATACCTTTCATCGCGTGAGGCCGCAGGAGAAGAGTTCAGCGAAGGTGACCTTGCAGCCATTGAGCTGCTGCGCGATGTGGCCGGGACCGACCCGGTCGTGGTAAACCGGATGAGGGCCATCGCCGTCCTGGCAAACCTGGAATCCAGTGAAAGCAAGGACGCCTTTACCAAGGCCTTGAAATCGGAATATTGGGGCGTTCGATGGGAGGCCGCCAAGGCGCTATCCGCCCACCCGGACCCGGGCGCCGTGCCAGGCCTCATCTTCATGCTCAAAAATGAAAAGGAGAGCATCATCCTTCTTGACGCTGTCAAGGCTCTCGCCGCCATCGGTGATAAGGCATCACTCGATGTTCTTCTCATGGTTTATTTTGACCTGACTCCCCGCCACGCCAACAATCGGATGAAAGCCCACTCCGCCCTCTGTCAAATTACCGGCAAGAACATCCCGTTCGATGATGTTCAGGGATGGCTCGATTACTCCAAGGCGAGGCCCCCGGAAACCAAGCCGGGCCCAGCCGGAGAAAAGGAGTAGGCCTTGAAACGCTGGATGCTGCCCTGCGCCAAGCTTGTCGTGGCGGCCATCCTTATTTACTGGCTCATCGGCAGGGGGGGGCTTCCATTGTCCGAGCTTTCGGGCCTGGGCAGAGGCTGGCCATGGCTGCTGCTCGCGCAGGTCCCTTACGCCATCGTCCTGCTGCTGGCGGCTCTCCGCTGGCATCTGCTGTTGAGGGTCCAGGGAGTCATTTACAGCTTCCGCGAGATCTACTCGCTTGTCCTGATGGGAATCTTTTTCAACCAGGTCCTGTTTGGCTCTACCGGGGGCGATGTCATCAAGGCCTATTATGTTGCCAGGGAATCCAGCGAACGACGAGCTGCCGCCGCCTTGACCGTCTTCATCGATCGAGCGATCGGCCTCTTCGTACTCATGTCGATCGCCTGCGCCGCCACCTTCTTCAATTTTTCTCTCCTGCAAAAAGACCCCAATCTCTGGAAGCTCGCAGTCTTCGTCTGGATCGCCGTCGGGGGCGCCCTTGCCGTTGCCGGGGTTTTTTATCTCTGGGCAGGAAAAGGCCCTGCCGACAAGAAGGATGGACTCATTAAAAAGTTCACCCAGATCCTCTACCTGTATCGTTCCCACCCTGGAGTGGTCGTCAAGGCCCTGCTCATCTCGATCCTGCTCCATAGCCTGGTCGTCATGACCAACCTCTTCCTCCTTCGGTCCCTCCTTCCGCAGGAATGGGCATCTCTCCCCGCCCTGTTCCTGGTTGTCCCGCTCGCCCAGATCGTCATGGCTGTCCCCGTAACGCCCGGCGCCATCGGCACGGCTGAAGTCGCCTACGACTGGCTGTTCAAGCTCGTCGGTTTCCCGGTGAAGGGCGCGCTTGTTTCGCTGTTGCAAAGATTGACCTATTGCCTCTGGGCCATTCCCGGACTTGTCATTTATCTTAAAAATCGCAGGGTATTGCCCGAAAGCGGGCAGCCTGCCGAAGAGGCGCCGGGGGGAATCCGCAAGGAAAAGGCCGCCGGCCAGGCTCCGGCTGAGCAAACAGAAAGCTGACCTTTCTGTTCCCGGGTTGAAGGCTCGGCCATCAGGGCGTATCCTTGGATACTGGTGATCCATTTCAGAGTTGCCCGGGTTGGACCGATGTTTCTACTCATATTTTTCAGATTGCTGGCCTCGATCGCCTTTGAAGGTGCCTGCAACCTCACATTCCTTCTGCTCTCCCTCATCCCCTCGAGAAAAAAAACAATGCGAAGCAAGATGAAATCCATCATGTGCGTATCCCGAAGCAATGCGCTTTCCATCTTCGCCCTTTGCGCTCTTTTCGGCAGTCTGGGCCTTTCTAATGGTTGCTCATCCTGCGAGTCCGATCGGAAGCCTCTCTGGTCGGATATGGAGCAGACCTTCGATCACCTTCGAGGAGGATCCGATGCGGGCGAGGAGCTCTCAAGAGATCTTGCCTGCCTGATGGACCCGGAATGGGACAGCCTCGCGGAAACCTTCCGTCTTCTACGTGAAAATACCTCTCCCGCAGACGAATTATCCAGCGATATCCAGACCTTCCTGGCCCCCGAGTGGGGCGAGTTCATGGATACACTCTGCAGACTCTCCTGGTAGGCCTGCAGGAGAGCGGGCCTCGGCTTTTACCCCCGGGACGGTTATCTTTTGACCCTGTCGGCCACCCTTCTATAATCTTCCCCAGTCTTTCCGGGTATCTCAATTTGTCCGGACTGTCCAGGCGGCCCCACATTCAAGCAGGTAAATCGTGAGTTTCCATACGGTGAAGATTCAGAGGGTTATTGGCCCAACGCCCAACGGGGCGGCAGTCCTCCTTGGCAATGACGAAAAAACTTTTGTCATCTTCATTGGCTTTTACGAGGCCGCGGCCCTTATCCGGGAGATCAACAACGAAGTTACCGCCCGGCCTCTGACCCACGAGCTGGTCCAGAACGTCTTCCTGGGCTTCGACATTAAGGTGAAAAATGTCGTCATCTCGGCAATTATCGACAACACCTTCTGCTCCACCCTTGTACTGCAACAGGAGGTGGGGGAGGGGAAGGATGGAGATGATTGGAATGGCAAAAGAAACGAGGTGCGAATCGATGCCAGACCCAGCGACTGCCTTGTGCTTGCCCTGAAAAGCAAGGTGGACATCCTCGTCAGCGATGAGGTCTTCTCCAAGGTCCAGGACGTCTCTCAGATGGCGGAAGATGTGGAAAACAGCCTTGCCGGGATGATGGGGGCGCCCAGCTCAGAGGGAGAGCTCCCCGCCGGGCTCGACAAAGCATCCATGGTCATCCCCGATAAACTGCCAATCGATCTTTTCCCTGAAGGCGAAGAGCTCAAAGAAGATCTTGAGTGGGGGGACCTGGACCTTACCCTTGAAGATGACCCGGCCGAGGGAGGCCAAGATGACGAAGAACCCGATGACTGAAGCTGTTTATCAACCTAACAGAGGTGTATCAATGAACAAGAGTGGAAACTCTCGCGGCACTGCCAGGCAGACCCTCATGCTCCTGGGTGTTGTTTTTGCGTTCGGTTTTGGGCTGGCCGGCGGCGGCTTGCTGCTTCGCAGCCCGGAGGCGCTCCCTGGAACCAATTCTGTACTCGGACAGCTGCTTCCAACTGTTGCCGCCCAGTCCGCTGGAGCACTTGGAGATGGAGAGTTTGCGTTTCTGGCAAATCGCAAACAGATCTGGGCCATCAATAAATCCGCGGGGCGTTTCGCCGGCTACCATTTCCGCGAAGATGAAGATCGAACCATCGAAAGAACCAAGGTTGTCACCCTGGATCAAAAAACATTCCCTCCAGCTGATACGATTTACATGCTGAGTGACAGAAACCTCACCGAGGTCATCTGGATCTGCAATAAGCGAACTGGTGATATCCAGCTCTGGTCCCCGCGGATCGGCGGAGACGTAGCCTCCGAAAAGCCGCTCTCAACGATACAGGATCTCCTTCCCGCAAAGTAGCAACTGACAGGAGGCCCCCATGGCCGATAATCAACCGAACCGAGGGCGGGGCAGTGCGGCCTGTGGCGGGCTGATGGGATTGCGGGCAGCCCTCTTCCTGTCGCTTGCCGCTGTAATGCTTTGCGGCTGCAGCGGCACCCCTAAAAGAGACCGGGATATCCTGCAGAAATACTTTCCTGATGATTCCCCGGTCTCCGCCCTGGTTGGTTTTATATTCGCTGTCGAAACATCGAGCTGGGATTCGGCCTACTCAAGACTGTCCGCCAGCAGCCGGGAAAAGATCAACTCTTTTAAGTTCAAATACGGTCTTCCACTTGTCAAAGATCCTCGAACGGGGATTCCCGTGGTCGAAATCATCACCGGCGCCATCACGGATCGGGCCTTGTTGCCGCAGGTCCCCGGGCAATCAAAAAACATCTCCAGGGTGCAGCTCAATTATTATGGCAAAGACTCCGATGGGAGACTTGCCGCCTATCTGGTTGTCGTCTATCTGACTGATGAGCGGAAGCCTGGAGCCGAAGAAGCCGTCTGGAAAATTGACCTCCTCAGGACCGCCGAGAAGCTCTCCGGAAACTGATCTGGACATTGCCCTCGGGCTTGCCCGCCGGGCTCCCCCCGGGCCCCCTGGAAGCCCCCTGCGCTGAACTGTCCGTATTCTCGCCCGCACCCCCACCCTCCCCGCCGGGCCGATAATGGTTGTTATGATGAGTTAATGGCGGGGCGGTTTGAAACGCCTGCAAGGGTCCCCGGAGGCGCCTTGAGGGCTTCTATAGGGCCCTGGTTGAACGAGCGGCCTGGAGGCTGGAGTCAAATGCCTGCCGGGATGCTTTCTCGCCCGTGAAGAGCTCGAATTGAACCAGCCCCTGGGCTACCAGCATTTCATCTCCGCGAATGACTTCGGCTCCCCTTGAACGAGCATCCCGGATGAACCGGGTCTCGGGGGGGTCGTACACCATGTCGAAAGCGATGGTGTCCGAATCGAAGACCGCTGCGGAAACAGGTGATGGATCATCGGCCTCGAGGCCCAGCGGAGTCGCATTGATAATTACCCGGTGAAGGTTCCCGGCGCTCAGTTCACCAAGCAGTCCGGAGCTGACGCCAAGCTCTTCAGCGACAGCTCCCCCGCGTTCCTTGCTCCGGTAATAGAGGGTGGGGCGGGCTCCAACCTCGAGAAGCGCCCGGGCTGCTCCCCTTGCAGCGCCGCCGTTTCCGAGTATTGCCGCGTCCAGGTCCGCCAGGCTGCCGAGGCGTCGCTCGAGAGGGTCCAGCACGCCGTTGAAATCCGTATTGTACCCATGCAGGGCCCACCCGTTCTCACTGGCGACACGAACAAGAGTATTGGCGGCTCCGGAATTACGGGCGCGCTCGTCAGCTACGCTCGCAAGAGCCAGGGCATCGAGTTTGAAGGGTATCGTGACACTCAGGCCATCCAGGCCGAGAGACTCCCAGCACTCCTCCAGCTCGGAAAACTCAGAGAGATAGATCGGGACATAGACCGCGTTCAAGCCTGCGGCGCGCAAGGCGGGGTTGTGCATCTGCGGTGACAGAGAATGCTTCACCGGATTGCCCGCGACCCCATACACCCTGGTCTCGAGATCAAGTTGATCTACCCTGTAAAGATCCACCAGCTGCTGCACAGGAAGCTGGCCGGGGGCGACGCCGAGGCCATGAGATCCATAGGTCCAGGGGGCCCCTCTTGACAACGAAAGAATCCTGCTGGGTCCACCGGCGGCCCCCATCGCGAAACCAATGCGGCTCGCCCCCCCCGCCGGTCTTTGCGCGACCCATTCCAGCATCCGGACAGCATCGCCAAGCCTTCCGGCCGTCGGGACCACCTTGATGGCCGCCGGTCCGCACGCATCCATATCAAGTGTCAGCCGGTCAAGCGCCTCGGGGGCGATCATTCCATCAAAGTCATGCCATGAGAGCAGCACCGGCTTGCCGGACCCGAGCAGCTGGCCGGCCGCCTCCGATCCGTGCTCAACATCGACCAGGGAGGCCCCCCGGTCGAAAGCCTCAAGGCAATAGGCGGCCCGCTCCCGCTCTGTCCCTTTCCAGCCGCCGCCCTGCGACGAATGCCTCGGGGTAACCAGGACAGGCCTCGTCTTCGAGATGGAAGCGGTCAATTCAAGAGACTCCTCCCGCGAATCAAAAAGATCCGCGCGCAGCTCGACTCCGCCGGCGGCGGCAGGGATGGGCGCCCGGCAATTCTCTGGAGTAACAACGGCCAATACGCCGCCGAGATTCAGGTCGCTCATGGTCTCCCTTGCCCTCCAGGCTGGTCATTTCCGAGCCGAAACCCATGGAGCGCCCACTTGCCGAAGGCATCGGTTTCGATATTTACCGCATGACCTGCGGACAGCGCGCCTAATGTTGTCCACGCGAGCGTATGGGGAATGGCGGCGAAGCTGAACCAGCACTCCGCCCTGTCGACCTGGACAATCGTCAGGCTGACACCGTCAACGGCTATGGAGCCTTTATCGAGCATCTGGTCAATCAACCCGGAAAGAGTTGAGATCCTGAAGAGCACCTGGTCTCCCTGGCGCTCCATCTCAACGACCTCTCCCGTCCCGTCGACGTGGCCGGTTACATAATGCCCGCCAAAAGAGTCCCCAGCTCTCAGGGACCTCTCGATGTTCACGGCATCCCCGGGCCGAAGGGCGCCAAGGGCTGTCTTTTCAAGCGACTCGGGAACCACCTCGAAGCTGACTGCGGCTGAGCCCGCGCCATTGTCAAAATCAACAACCGTCAGGCAGGCTCCGTTCACTCCGATGCTCTCGCCCAGTTCGACATCCCGCCAGGGTGCGTGGGGAGAATCAACCAGCACCCCGACCCGAAGGGCAAGCCCCCCGCCGGTGTCCGCTGCGGCCTCAACAACTCCCGTTCGCTCTACTATTCCAGTGAACACTTTGCAGCTCCGCTCCGAGTTTCAGCATCTACGCCAAGCTAACTAAATAAAGTGGAAGAAGACAAAGTTATCCTTGTTCGGTTAAAAAAAACCGTCAGAAACAGAACCCGTTAAGTTCAAAAGGAATTTATGCCCGCACCTATAGCCGTAAACCCGCTGGAAGCGTTGGCGGCCGTCACCGGGAAGATAAAACAAGGAACGGTCGAGAGGATCGATCTCGAATCGGCTGCCGGCCGATACCTTGCAGAGCCACTCCAGGGAGCCCCCCGGTCTGCAGGTCAGCCGGCCGACCCTCCCGGCATTCTCCGCTCATCCTGTAACGGCTACGCGCTCCCGGGCGGCTGCGGAGCCGGCGACCGGCTATCCATCCGAGAAGGGCTGGCCGATCTGATAGCCGATGGAGGCCGGCAGATCCCATCCGGCTGCGCCATTCGGGTCGAGACCGGGGCCTTCCTTCCGAACAAGACCTGGGGAATTCTTCCTGTCGAGGACGGCACCTTGCTGGGGACTGGGAAATTGCGTATCGAACGTCTTCCGCAGGCAGGCGAAGGAATCCTCGGTCTCGATGATGGAAAACCCGCGGTCTTTGAAGCCGGAACTCTCCTTTCAACACGCCACCAGGCGTACTTGCTCGCCGCGGGAGTCGAGCAGGTCTGTGTTCACTCCCCCCCGCGTGTCGGCATGTTGCTTCTTGGCGACGAGCTCACCGATCTTAAAACCGGCCTGGAGGCCGGACAGGTTCACGATCTCAACGGCTACTGGCTCAGGGACGCCATTGAAGACCTGGGGCTGGAGGTCATCCCTCTCGGGATATCTGAAGATGGGCCCGCGGGCCTCCAGAAGCATCTCGTTCGCTGCCATACTCGCCAGCTGGACGTCCTCATTCTGAGTGGAGGAACCGGGTCCGGTATAACCGACCGTACCGCCGAAGCTATACAGGAATTGAATGGCCATGTGCTCTTCGAAAAATTATCTCTGCATGGGTGTGATTCACTGGTCTTTGGGAAGTTGAACAATATGGATGTCCTGGGACTGAGCGGCCGCCCACTCAGCTGCTCAGCTGGATTCGATCTGTTCTGCCGCCCCCTCCTGCTTGCAAGAAGCGGGGCATCGAAAGGTTATTGGAACTGGGCTTCCATGACCTACCCGGATGAAATCCTGACCCCCCCGCCACACCTGGATCATCAGCCAGAGAACTGGTGCCTGCAGGTTGGAAAGCTAAGTGACCATTCAACCGAAGGCCTTATACAGACAACAGTTAAGACATGGAACCCCGAAACGCTTTTCAGCCCTGTTGCGGCAGGATCTGAGGGCTGGGTCTTGAGACCTCCAGGGCCGGAGGGAAAGCCTGTATTTTTCTCCAGGCAGCAGTAGCAGGTCTTTTAACCATAAGGTTTTGTGTAATTTTCGGTACGCCTCTTTCCCCATTTTCCATCAGCTTGTGTGGATTGACAGTTTCGTTCTGTGTCATATAATCGTATGAGCGTCTCGTAATTGAACGAGGAAATCAGCTTCCTCTTGCAGTTTGAAGGACCTTGGCCGCTTCAGGGATTAGCTTGCAATCCCCCAATGTTCCGAAAACAATAAGTCGAGAAGTAAGCTGCGAGGAAATGAAGTTTTAAAATCAGACTCTTGTCAATCACCTACAGTGCCGATTGATGGGTGTTGGGAATAAACGGGACCTTGACCTGGTCGGTGCTTTCTTTGGTTTCGCAATTTGCGAAATCCGCTTGAATCGTGGTCAGTAGAACCACAGCCGCCGGAAACAATGAATTTGGTCCTGATTTGGAGGAATGAATAAATGAGTGCTCTGGCGAAGGTTTTCGTCGTTTTTGTTTTCCTGCTGTCGATTCTTTTCTTCGGCACATCAGCGACCCTCTATCTCACCCGTGAAGACTGGGCGGCGAACTACGATAAGTACAAGAGCGCCATCGAAGTGAAGGTTGACGAGCTCGATAAGCGCAACGCGGGCCTCAAAGGTGAGGTCAATGACCTGCAGGATGCTCTCAGCCTGGTCAGCAGGGACGAGCTGGCCAAGGCTGGCCAGATCAAGGGTCTCCTCATCGAACTCAAGGGTAAGGATGCCCAGATCGTCAATATATCAACTGAGCGGAACGAGTCGATCCTCGCCAAGACGGCGACTGACAATGTCAACGCCAGCCTGGTGAGCCAGAACGAGACTCTCACTACCCAGCTGAGCGAAGCGCATGATAAACGCGATAGCGCTATCGGCTCCGAGAAGGTAGCGAATGCGGAAAAGTTCCGAATGAAGAGAGACCTGGATGCGACCACCCAGGAGCTTCACGAAGCCAGGGTCGAGTTCAGCTCTCTCAGCGAAAAATTCAACTCCCTCGAGCTCGCCTACGGTGCCGTGGAGAAAAAGCTTGGCAAGGACGGCATCGAAGCCATCCTGAGCGGCCTTGTCTCTCCTCCGATCGATGCCCTGGTTGAGGAAGTGGACGGCAGCCTCAAGCTCGTCGTCCTCAGCGTTGGACGCCAGGATGAGGTCAAGGAAGGCGTCGAGTTCACGATCTATCGCGAAGACAAATTCGTCGGCAAGGTCCGGGTCAGCAAGGTCTATGAAAACCTTGCGGGGGCCCGAGTCCTCTTCACTGCCGAGGGATCCGACATTCGTCAGGGCGACCGCGCCACAACCCGTATCAACTGAGGAAGGGCAGGTTTAACATGGCGAAAAACAGCGAAGAAATCATCGAACGCAAAGAAGGAAGCCCGGTAGCCTCCAGCTGCCTGGTGATCGCCTGCGTAGCTATACTTGGAGCCATCTCGCTCCAGATCGCAGAGCTCACCCAGGTGCGCGCCGAGTGGAGCCTTGAAGAGAAGAACCAGAACAGGGTTCTCCACGTCGCCGACGACCTTGAGGCTCTCACCGACAAGATTGATGGAATCCTCGATAAGTCCGAGCTTGGCGATCTCGAAAAGGCCAAAGCGGTCATCCAGAAGGGCGACAAGATGGTCGAAGAGGCCAAGGCCGCCGCCAAGGGAGAGGATCCCGTCGAGGAAGATGACGATTCCGAAGACGAGGATTCCCCCGAAGAGGGTGACGCTGAAGACGCTCCCGATGCCCCCGCCGATGAAGGCGATGCTTCCGGAGATTCCGAACTCGACGACTTCTGATCAAAATAAAGGTAATTCCTTTCCTGGAATTGCCGTAATAAGTCCTATCGGGGCTTGAACTAACCCGCTTTTGCACACAGAATGAGTCTGTTGGCGAAAGTGGGTTTTTTCATCCTCATTCGCCGTGGACGGGAAGAAAGCCACACCTGTCTGGATTGCGGAAAGTGAAGAGAATTCCGCGGATCAGGTTGCCGGCTTTCCCCAGCGGATAGAAAAGAAGTGTAGCCGAAGCCGGAGCTGTTCCCGGCCTTGGACTGAGGTTGAGGTAAGCCAATGGTAGTCTCGCGACTATTCGGTTTGTTTTCCACCGATACAGCCATCGACCTGGGCACATCGTCCACCCGGCTGTGTATGCGCGGCCGGGGGATTGTCAGTGAGGAGCCTACCTACATCGCTGTAAAGAAGGGCACCAATGAGGTATTCGACCATGGCCGGGCCATCGGGCAGGCGGCCCGGGATATGCAGGGGAGGGCCCCTCAGAGCGTCGAAGTGATCAAGCCCATCAGGAACGGCGCCATCTTCGATTTCGAAATGACCAGGATTCTCCTGAGGCATTTCATCCGGTCGGCCAGCGGAGGCAGGCGCTGGAGCTCCCCACGGCTTCTCATCAGCCTGCCCACTGATGTCTCGGATGTTTCCAAGAACGCCCTCCAGCAGGTCGCAGACCGAGCCGGAGCCGGCAAGCTCTATCTCATCGACCAGCCACGCGCGGCCGGGCTGGGGTCCTGGCAGCCGATTCACACGGCCCGCGGGCATATGATTGTAGATATCGGGGCGGGCACTACGGACATCTCCGTCCTCGCCCTTGGAGATATCATTGCCTCCAGGAGCATCCCTGCTGCCGGAGATGCCATGGATGAAGCCATCGTCAGCTACATCCGCAAAAAATACAATATCTGGATTTCTCCCCGAACGGCTGAAGAGATAAAGATTCGCCTGGGCAGCGCGCACCCGTGCGCGCCAACCTTGCCTCCATGCGCATTTTCCGGGCTGGACCTGATGGCGAACGTCCCTCGAGAAATCTCCATCACACAGGACGAGGTTCGAGTGGCCATCGATCCCCAGCTGACCCAGATCGTGGATGCCATAGCCGATATGATTCCAACGCTCGAGGCCGAGCTCATCCAGGACCTGCAAAAAACCGGCATCACTCTTTGCGGTGGAATCGCCAATCTCCCCGGGCTGCCTGAACGACTCTACGGCTGGACCAACACCAAGGTTTTTGTCCCCAGCGACCCCAGGCTGTCCGTCGCCCGCGGTCTCGCAGCCGCTCTTGACCATTTCGATGAATTACGCCCGCTCCTGGAGTGCCCGGAAGACAGGATCTGAGCTCTTTCGAGAGCTCCGCTTCATGTCCATTTTTCAGAACACATGAAAAAAGAAGATAAAGAGAAGTGAAACGACTTGCGGATGGCGGCTCAGCCCTGTGCTTGCTCCTCCTGACTCTATTCCTGGTGTCTCCCCCTGCGGTCAGACTGGCCATCCATTGCGGCTGGCTTCCAGGGACCGACCAGGAGGCTCTCCCTGGAAGAGCCGAGGCTGAAGAGCGGCTTGAGCTCATAGCCTTACTGCAGAACAGGCTGCAGGAAGTCAACCGGGACCTCCAGCTCGTCACCTCCGCAGGAGGGCTCCTCTACGACCCGGCTGGCGGCCCGGGAAACCGAAATGCGGCCCGTTACCGTATAGCCGTAGCTGACGTCCTGCCGCTCTCGACTCCTTCCGCCGGAGAGAGGACGCTCTGTGTTTCATTGTATGGAATGCCTGTCCTCCAGAAAAATTCGGCCGTTCTTTCCGGGGATCATCTTGTTGGCCGGCTCGTTGACGAATCCACCGGATCTGGAATCGGGAGGATTCAGAGCATCCTCGACCCGCTCTTCAGGGTCAGGTTTCGCTGCGGGGAAGACACGGGGATGCTCTGGGGCACCGGGCGGACAGACGGCGATGGGCAGCCGCTGCTCGAGGTCCACCACCTTGGCAAGCCTCCAACATTCAGAGCCGGCGATCCCGTCCTCACCGAAGGCGGCGACGGACGCTACCCCCCCGGCTGCCTTGCAGGCCGAATTCACCTCATGCCCGGGCAGAAAGAATCTCGAGCCATTGTCCGCTCCGGTATCCGCCTTGACTCCCTCAGGCAGGTCACGCTGCTTGAAGACCTGGCAAGAAAAGACCTGGCGGTCCTTGGAGAGGAAGACAGATGAGCGTGCTCGCCGGATTCGGACTTGTCTCTATCATCGCATCCTTCCAGGTAGTCTCCGGCCCGGTTTACGCCATCTATGGAATCCGCCCTGATTTCATCATCCTTTCGATCGCCACCATTGGCATCGTCCTGCCACCTCCAGCCGTCTACGCTTCTGCCTTTTTCGCAGGGACGCTCCTCGACGCCCTGTCGCCGGGCGCGGCCGGCCCCCACATGGCGGGGCTCCTCCTCTCGGCCCACCTCATGGCGCGCGGCCGCCGGATGGGAATAGGAGCAACCGCGAAAGGCAAGGCGCTTCTTGCCGGCGCAGGAATCCTGTCTGCCTCGGTTGTCCCCCATCTCGCGAGATGGCTCCTCGAAGGGCCGAAGCTGGACTCTGCCCTGGTCATAGCTGCGACCTTTGCCTATACAGCCTTGTTCGCCTACCCCTTCTTCAGGGTATTGAGGCCAGCCATCAAATGGGCCGCCCCGGCCCGGACTGATTACGGCATCATCAGAGGGAGGGCATCTTGGCGAAGACTCGACTGAAACTTCTGATGCTTGCAGTCATTCTTCCAGCCCTTGCCATTTGCTGGCGGCTCTGGTCCTTCCAGCTACACCCGGCCGCCCACCAGGAATACAAGGTCAGAGCCGAAAGTGCCAAGCTGAGAACCCTGCAGCCTCTCCGCGGAACCATTCGCGATCGCCGGGGAGGCGTCCTCGCTGAAAGCCGCTCCGGCTTTGATATTCATTTTGTCTATTCCGACCTGAACCCCAGGCACATCGTCATCGAGGTCGTCTGCGAAGAGCTCGCCCGGCTTGGAGATTTTCCCTCCGTCACCGAGATGGAAGCCGGGCTTGCCGAGACCGTCGACATCGAGAAATTAGTATCGCTCCTCCGCCAGGGAATTCCGTTTAAGCCGGAATGGGTGCCGCTGGCCATCTGGATACCGCCTGCTGCCGCGGAACGGATTCGGCTCCGGCTGGGACCTCGAAGATATTTTCGAGACCATTTCGAGCTCCGGGTCATGAAGGACAAGCCCCTGGAGGCCCAGCAGGCCCATTTCGGTCTCTGGTTCCGCCCCGTCGAGGTCTTCCGAATGGAGTTGACCCTCCGCCGGCTATCGCAAAGTATCGGCCGCTACGATACGGAGGATCTCATGGAGCGGCTGCAGCTGTCCCTTCAGAAGATCGAGGCCATGGTTGCCAGGGATATTCAATCCGACATCCGGTCCGGGGCTGATGCGCTCTTCACCAGGAAGAAGGAAAAAAATTCGCGGCGTATCTTTTACAGGCGAGGCCATCTCCTGGCCCCCGACATCAGCCTCGATTCGGTATCCAGGATTGAATACAACCCTGATCTTTTTCCCGGCATCCGGATTGTCGATTCATCCAGACGCATCTACCCCCATGGAGAAGTCTTCGGGGCCCTGACAGGTCATCTGCGACAGCTCAATAATCGGGATCTTAAGATTCTCGAAAAATCCGGCCGGCGCCTTGACCGCTATCCGAAGGTGTCGAGCGCCGAAGCTTTCGCAGTCCTTCGCCAGGGGGCGCTTCGCCCCAACGATGTCGTGGGAGAAGGAGGCCTTGAAGAGCAATACGACCTCGCCTTGCGTGGCGAATACGGAATGAGGCTCCAGCAGGTCGGGAAAAACGGGCGCGGAGGGAAGCTCCTGGCCTCTCTCTCTTCCACCCGGGGAAAGGACATCCACACCACCATTGACAGCAAGCTCCAGGAGCTTCTTTACAGGCAGCTCTGGGCTGAATGCGCCCACCATGGACACGCGGCTGCCAGCGCCGCGATCATGGAAATTCCCAGTGGAGCCATCCTCGCCTCAACCGCCTACCCCGGGTACGACCCCAACCGAATTCGCGATGCGAACTATCACAAGGAAATGAATGCCAGCCTTGGCAGCCAGACACCTGACTGGCTCCTTGACCGCCCCCGCAGCAAGGCCCTCTATCCTGGTTCCATCTTCAAAATTGTCACGACTATAGCCGCGCTGGAAAATGGTGCCGACTGGGAGGGGGCGGTCGACCCTCTGCGTAAATACGAATGCCTGGTTGGAGAACAGAAACCATTCTCACTGCGCTGCGCCAGTCGTTACGGCCACGGCCACCTCGATCTCTACGAAGCATTCGAAGCCTCCTGCAACAACTACTTCTACTACCTTGCCGCCAGGCATCTCGATGCCGGGGGCTTCAATCAATGGGCCCGGAGGCTTGGCTGCGGAGACCTGACCGGGATCGACCTTCCGGCGATGGGCGGAGCTTACGACCGCGGTTTCCTTAAAAAGCCAGAAGACGTAAAAGGAGAGAAGGCTCTCTGCATGTATGGGATCGGCCAGGTCCAGGTTCAGATGACCCCCCTTCAGGCCCTGCGAATGGTAGGAGCCGTTGCCACGGGCCTCAAGGCGGCGCCCCGGCCCTGGCTGGTCAAAAAGAAAGCACCGGATAAAATCCACACCCGCAACAGCCGCACTGGGGCAATTATCCAGGAGTGCATGAAACGAGTCGTCAGCAGCCCTCACGGGACAGTGCATGGAAAGTTTGGGCTTGAAGATTTTAATTTCGCGGCCAAAACCGGGACGGCTCAATACAAGTCCAATAACCCGCGCTACCATTCCTGGCTGGTCGGTTACGGCCCCCTGCCCAACCCCTCGATCGCCTTCGTGGTGGTTTGCGAGAAAAGCCGGCTCGGCGGAGGAGATGCCTGCTCTCCCATCGTCAGGGAGCTCATGGAATATCTCGCCGGAACAGATCCTCGATTCCTTGCTGGCCAGGAGGGCTCCTTCAGCTCCAGCAGAAAAACCGGAGATGACAGATGAAGGCGGGGCTGTTCAGCAACCGCATGATTCGCTGGCACCTGGCGGCCATCAGCCTCGGCCTTTGCGGCATCGGAATCCTCTTCGTCCACAGCACAATGCGACTTGACGGAGAAGCCTTCCCCGGAAAGGTTGCCTGGAGCCAGATCATTAAGGCGTGTATCGCATTTGGCGGATTCATCGTCGTAAGCCGAATCAACTACCGGTTCTTTGAACGGAAATCCTATACTCTCTACGGCCTGGTTCTTTTCGGCCTTTGCGTTCTCCTCGGGCTGAAATTTCTCCGCGGAGACCCCTCAGCCTCCAGGTGGTTCCGCCTGGCGTTATTTGATGTGCAGCCCAGCGAGCTGATGAAGCTCGGACTGATCCTTTGCCTTGCCCGGTATCTTAGATATCGCCAGGACCAGGGCGGACTCAAAGGGCTCCTGATGCCCTGCCTGCTTACCGTGGTTCCCATGGGACTGGTCATTCTCCAGCCAGACCTGGGCACCGCGCTGGTGCTCCCCTGCATCCTGCTCGCCATGGTCTTTGTTGCCGGCGCTCCCTGGAAATATGTAATTGCCGTGCTGGCCCTTGCGGCCCTGTCGATACCTGCGGTTGGGATCTTCGGAGACAAGATCCCGCTGTTGAAGCCCTATCAGCTCAGTCGGATCACCGGCTGGCTTCATCAGGACGAGCCCTCCGTCCGTCTTCGCGAGGCCTACCAGCTGGATCAATCCAAGGTGGCCATCGGCAGCGGAGGCCTCACCGGCCGGGGTTATGGCCGGGGCAACCAGAATGTTCTCGGCAACCTGCCGGCAAGACATACTGACTTTATCTTCAGCGTTGTAGGTGAAGAATGGGGGTTCCTCGGCGCTGCGCTTCTCATTCTTCTCCTCACGGGCCTTGTGCTTCTCTGCTTCAGCGTCGCCATGGGCACGGAAGACCCCTATGGAAAACTCCTCGCAGTTGGAATTGGAGCCTCCTTTGCCGTCCAGAGCTATCAGAACATCGGCATGACCCTGGGCCTGACTCCCATCACCGGCCTGCCCCTCCCCTTCGTAAGCTACGGAGGTTCAAGCCTGGTCAGCTCCTATGCGGCCCTGGCCCTTGTCGCCCGCGTGGCGACACAGAGAGTCAGGGTTCTCTCCCCGCAGGAGCTGGAACCCGCGCCTCCCCTGGCTCCCGTTCCCGCGGCTGAACATCGCCGGGCAAAAAGGCTGGTTACCCTTTGGCGGGATTGACCGGGCCGGCCTGTTAAAAAAAATACCTCGCCGCAATGAGGGTACGGAGAGGTAAAACGAGGAGAAAAAAATGCCGCTTGTGCTTTCTCGCCCACTCTTGAGCAGAAGAAAGGCTTACCTGAAGAGGGCGGAAATATTCCTGTCCGCCCAAGGCCTTCTTTCGATTGCCTCTTTGGAAATCGAATCGGATCTCAGCGCGCGCCCCCTTGAAAAAGGGTGCCTCAGGCTCTGTCTTCAGATCCCGCAAGGCAGGCGATACTACGCAGCCGCCCCGGTATGAACAAGCCTATTTTCGGTAAATGTTTGTATGGAGGACCTGGGCCGGACAAAAAAAAGAGCGCCAGCAAGCTGACGCCCTTCCGTAAGAAATGAAGCAAGTTTTAAGGAGAAATGGGGTATTGAACCTGCCTCCCTCGACCCTACAGAGCCAGCTGGAATTATCCATTGGCTCAAAAGGAGGCTTCCTCCCTAAACTCTCAGGCTCCTTCCTATCTCACACCTGACGGTGCAAAGTCCGTATTTTTAAAATGTTCCACGGGCCAGGCCCAATGCATTCCTTCGAACGCAAGGTTACTTAAAGCAAGCCTCATTCCAATAATGGCAGGAACGTTATTATTTACGTAAGCTACTTATTTTAAATACCTTGTGGCTTTTCCGGCCAGGAACCTGAAGTGGAGCTACACTTCTATAACGGCTAATATTTATCCACTATGTGTTCCAGCTGAGCTTCATTCTTATAACTACTTATTTCTAAGTATTTTAGCTTAGTGGCTATGTTTTGACTAAATGGATAAAATGGCTAAATTTATACCGCTTTGCCAGAGAGTAGAGTCACTAAAGATGCACTTTTCTTCTTCATTCGGGGACCGTTTCATAGATAATTCGGACCCTTGTGAGAAATTAAGAGAAGGTCGCCCCTTCATTCACCCAATCATGGAA
>Ga0310124_10000093_pt1 | contig 58007 bp, 58 predicted proteins | sample CB11b_AW_Bot5_MG_FD_203507 | JGI IMG/M metagenome (GOLD analysis project Ga0310124, IMG submission 203507) | Marine microbial communities from Western Arctic Ocean, Canada - CB11b_AW_Bot5 | ecosystem: Environmental > Aquatic > Marine > Oceanic | place: Canada: Western Arctic Ocean | collected... | reverse complement strand
CGGGATATGAATTCAACGAAGAGGGGACGTTTGCCCTCGACATCACCATTGAGAACGCGGATAAATCTCGTGTGGTCGGCGACAGCTCATACCGAGCCCAGGGGCCTCGAATGCCTCAAGACTTCGATTTGTTGATAGGAGACGAAGAGAATCTCAGAGTTAATGCTGATGTAACAGTTTTCTACTGTCCAACGAAGGACGCGACGTTCTGCCTGCTCCGCCACCTTGAGCTAGAACTCCCTATCAAAGTCGACAGTGCAGGAACCACAAAAATTGTGCTAACACACCAACTCCCTTCCGCAGAAGAAATCGATCGAAGTGTCGAGAGCGGCAGTGGCTAGCCACGCCACGCAGCGAACGAATGAGCGGCGTGTCTCAATTGTTGTCGTCATAACAGTCGGATTGGTGATTGCGGCGACCAACCTTGGACTATCGAAGGCAAGTGCCGAAGAAACCTCGGACACCGTAGCGCCTGATCCAACTGTCGTAGCGGTCGTCACTGGACCAGGAGGCATCGGATATTGGGTTGTCGCAGCTGACGGATCGGTTGAAGTGGTAGGTACCCGCATCGTTCCGCCCCTCGGTGAGCGGAACCCAATCACCGACCGAGTTCGAAGGGCATATGCCGGCGCCCCAGGGGCTTTAGGGATATGGCTCGAACTCGCCGATGGGACGAAGCTGGCCGTCGGCGATCCTGGGCCAAGGATTTTCACGGGACATGACCGCCCCCCAGGATGGCTATCTGGCCTTGCAGTTAAACAACTCATGGCGGGTAGGTGGATCGACGAAATCGATCGAGGTTGTGTAACGGAACTCCCCAGGGCAGTTCGAATCGGGCAACTTCTCCTGCCGACAATGACAGAAAGCCAATTTGGAGCTGCAATCGAAGAATCACGTGACCACCAAATAGCAGGGATACTGCTTTCAGGGGGCGCCACCCCCTGGATCGGCCGCAGAATCACCGAATTACAGGATTTCGCAGGACGAATCCCCCTACTCATGGCAGTTGACGAAGAAGGCGGCCGGGTACAACGTCTCAGCGGTGTTTTGCCCAACCTTCCAAGTGCAGCGCGTCAAGTAAATGAACGACTCGAATTAGTTGCTCAACGCGCCAAACGTCACGCAGGCCAGATGCTTGAACTGGGATTCGACGTCAACTTTGCTCCTGTCCTCGACGTTGGATCAGGGCCGGGGATCGGCGACCGATCATTTTCCAACGACCCATCGCTTGTTGCTGACTACGGAATGGCGACGATCGAAGGGTTAAGCGACGGTGGGGTGTTGCCCGTAGCCAAACACTTCCCCGGTCACGGATCAGTAGATTCCGATTCACACTTAGGGCGTTCCATCGGACCACCGTTAGCGGAGTTGCGCGAAAACGACCTTGTTCCCTTTATCGAAGCCATTTCCTTTGAAAAAGTTGCGATCATGGTTGGGCATATTGTGGTACCGGGCTTAACGGACGACCTGCCCGCGTCGATGTCTAAGGCAGCCATTGATGGTCTTTTACGAAGCGACTTACAATTCGATGGGCTGGTGGTAACCGACTCACTCAACATGCGCTCCATATCTGACCATTGGACCGTCGATGAAGCGGCTGTCATGTCGCTAGCAGCCGGTGCCGACTTACTGGTTTTAGGAAACCTCGCAGATGTCGGTCCTGCCTTCGACGCAATTGACCGTGCAGTTCACGAGGGCTTAATACCAGTCGATAGAGTTGACGACGCAGCCAACAGGGTGCTTAGAGCAAAAAACATTAACGCTTGCACCCTGGTAGGACGGGTACGCGGTGTCTTGAACACCGTTTATGACTGGTAGCGATTACGACCTGCTGTGTACCTCAGTCGAACATGATCACGGATCTAGTAACTGATCCCGCTTTCATCGCCTCGAAACCATGGTTGACTTCCTCCAAGCTGATACGAGCCGACACCATTTCGTCGAGCATCAGTCTTCCATCGAGATACATGTCGACTAGACGAGGCATGTCGGTGCGGAACTGGTTCGACCCCATGTTTGACCCCTGAATTTTCTTCTCAAACAAGAAGTCAACGCCATGAAGTTCCACCATGGTGCCAATAGGAATCATTCCGATCACAGTCGCAGTGCCGCCGTTGCGCAAACTTTGGAAAGATTGTTCCGTAGTTTGTTTGAGACCTACCGCCTCAAACGATTTGTGAACACCGCCGCTAGTCATCTCATGAATCGCTGCAACGGCGTCAGTGTCGGCAGCATTCACAGTGTCAGTCGCACCCATTTGCCGGGCGACTTCAAGCTTGTTGTCAAGCATGTCGACGGCGATAATCCTGCCAGCACCGGCAATTCGTGCTCCCTGAATCGCGCCAAGACCAATACCGCCCGCACCAAACACTGCAACTGTCTCTCCGGGCTCCACCCGAGCGGTTCGAAACACCGCCCCGACACCAGTCATAACTCCACAGCCAATGAGCGAAGCGCGATCGAGAGGCATGTCTTCTCGGATCTTCACTATTGCGTGCTCATGCACCAACATCTGCTCCGCGAATGATGAGAGATTGAGAAATTGCCAAGCAGGAGCACCATCGATCGTTAGGCGAGGAGTTTCATCAGGGCCCCGGTTGCACTCTAAATCTTTGTTCGAGCACAGAGACAAGCGACCCTCGATGCAGTACGAGCAGTGACCACAAAACACGGAAAGGCACGTGATGACATGATCCCCGGGCTGCACATACGTGACATCGGATCCGACTGCCTCCACCACGCCCGCCGACTCGTGCCCGAGCACAGCGGGTGTCATATACGGGTACTTACCTTCCATGAAGTGTAGATCGCTGTGACAAAGGCCGGCCGCTGCGGTTTGAATAAGAACTTCACGAGGTCCGGGTTTGTCGATCCCGACTTCGGTTATCTCAAGTTCACCTGGAATTTCATTAAGAACTGCTGCTTTCACACCAAACCCCCTCGGTCCCGAGGTCTATTTCGTTACTGAGCCTCGGCCTCACTGAGAGAGGAGGCTAGCCCTAGTGCTGTCAATGAGCGAAACGGATGCGCGATTCTGCGACGTTTACAGCTGTCTCAGAAGGGTCTAGCTCCAGGGTTTTTCGAAGCGTTGTTTCCAAGGTGGATCTTCTAGGTCTTCGATAGGCGTCCCTGTCATTTGGCTCCGCGCCGTGTCCTCAGTGTGTCGAAGCCACCTGATAACACCTAGAGAGAGCAACATGATGACGATGATCCAGACCATGACCCCAGTCTGACACTCTGGCGTTTCAAACCCGTGTCTTTATCGTTTCTCTAAGAGGTACCGATGGATAGCAAGTTATCGACCGGACGATATAGCTCTTCCAGGTGACCAATTTCTTGAGGTGAAAGCTCGATGCTGCAAGCTTCAACGAGTTGTTGTAACTGTTCAACACGTGACACACCCACGACCGGGGAAGTAACCCCTGGTTTCGACAACAGCCATGCAATAGCTATCTGGGCCGGCCGACAGCCGCGTTCGTCTGCAAGTGCGATGACCCGATCAGCAATTTCAAAATCCATTTCGCCTCGGTAAAGCGATTCGGTTCGCGTGCGGTCTTGACCTGTCGAACGGTCTGTGGTCCCACCGTCGAGACTGCCCCGATATGCGCCTGCCAAGATTCCGCGCGCCAACGGCGACCAGGGCTGTAGAGCAACTCCAGTGCTGAGACAATAAGGATTCATTTCGCGTTCTTCTTCGCGGTAAATAAGGTTGTAATGGTTCTGCATGCTGATGAATTCTGTCCAGCCATTGATACGAGCGGTCAACTGCAATTCAGCGAATTGCCAAGCGAACATCGAAGAAGCACCAATATGGAGAGCCTTGCCTGCTTTGACGACATCGTTAAGTGCTTCAAGGGTTTCTTCAATTGGGGTGGAGGCTGCCCCTCTGATGCCATGTGGGTGGCGATGGATAATGAGTTGGTCTACGTAGTCAAGTCCTAGACGACGGAGTGAATTATCAACGCCTTCCATAATGTGCTTTCTGGAAAGCCCGCCTTGGTTGGCCCCGCGACCCATAGGCATTGCGACTTTGGTGTTGATGACGTACTCGTCGCGTTGTAACAACTCGCCTAAAAGCTGTCCCACCACTTCCTCACAAGCTCCGACACCATAAATATCAGCAGTGTCGAAGTAAAAAAGTCCCGATTCAATGGCAGCTTCAAAAATCGGTCGGGCGTCGTCGATTCCCAAAGTCCAATCTCCTTGGTGGCCTCTGCCCGGCTCGCCGAAGTTCATGGTGCCGAGACATAGTCGAGGTACGCGGAGCCCTGTTTTCGCCCCGAGGGTAATGGTGTCAAGCATGGCCGGTCCTTTTTGGAAGATCGATGGCCGAGTCAGATCAATCTGAACGGTGCAGCCGATAGACAGCGGCCACTACTCTACGACAACTGCGATCCGAGACCGGAGGCTGACCCATTGGCTGAATCAGTGCTGTATGAAGAGCGTGATGGTGTGGCGCTCATCACGATCAATCGACCGGAGCGGTTGAATACCCTCACTGTTGAGGTCATCCAAGGAGTAGCAGATGGTGTCGAACAAGCCACATCTGCAAGCGATGTCGCGTCGATTGTTCTGAGAGGAGCGGGAAACAACATCTCCGCTGGGTACGACCTTGACGAATTCATAACGAATGCTGCTCGCGAAGAAGAAGAAGTTTGGGATCCCGTAGCTGACTACCAATCAATGGCAGCAAATGTGCGTCGCTTCATGAAGATCTGGGAGTGTCCCAAACCCGTTATTGGTGAAATCTCAGGGTGGGCGCTTGGAGGAGCTACCGACCTAATACTTTGCGCGGACCTTCTCTTTATGGCTAGTAACGCACAGATCGGTTACGCACCCAGTCGCATATATGGAACACCGACCACCATGATGTGGGTGCATCGCATTGGCCTCGAACATGCGAAACAATTTTTGCTAACGGGACGTCCAATCGATGCTGAAACAGCATTTCGCATCGGTTTAGTCTCACATGTCTGTGATCCGGGCGATTTGTCGAACGCAGCGGAAACCGAAGCGCGTCGCTTTATCAACATCCCGGCTAATCAGCTTGCTCTTAATAAGCTTCTCATTAACCAGGCTTTCGAGAACATGGGCCTCCGGACTTCCCAGATGCTGGGGACGTTCTTTGATGGCATCGCTCGCCACACTCCTGAAGCACAAAAATGGGTGTCGCAAATTAACTCAGGAAGCGTTCGCGATGCTGTCGCTGATAGAGATCGCCCATGGCACGACTACGGCCAGACCCCTGACAACGACCGATAAGTTCGCCGTGATGCAGAGGTCACTCAGCGGGCAAAGTCACCTCAACAACTGGTGGTAAGGGCTCCTCGCCGCTTGCGACCGAATCCACGATTTGTTTCCAGGTCATCAGCCAGACTTCCCAGAGCGGCCCAATTCGCCATTCATCTATGGGGATAGCGGTCACGTCGACACCAAACCGCCTCCAAGCCTCTGTGCGAACGATGTCAGTTCTTGTGGGGCGGCTCCCGTAGCGATCGGGAACTCCGTACTGAAAGAGGGGCTCAATGAGGGTGTCGACAAGTCGACCAGCGTTTCTTCGGTCAGGTGTGTTGCTAACTATTCCCGCGTAGTTGACAATCTTTACGCACCCGCTATCGATGACGGCGACGTCTACGTCATCTGGAAGTTCGGGAAGAAATCGCACACTAACGGCGGGCATCCCCGAAGAGCCCCAAGTCAGCGAACGAGTGTCGGTATTCTCTGAGCCAGCTGAAGGTTGAAAACGGCTAAACCAAGCCTCTTCCCAACTCGGAGCAATTTCGACTCCCCAGCGAAGCATCGCATCGACGACCTTTGGCCAGGGAGTGACACCTTCGACGTTTTCTGGATGAAGGCGTTCGATCGCTACCAAGAAATAAAGACCCAGCCGGCTCGATAGCGGATCTGGAATTACAGCGGTTGCAGCATGTCGAGGATCTGCAAGGTCGTCAATCTTTTCGGGTGGTCGCAGCGGCATGTCACCCGGTTCAGGTAATTGATCTACGCGACGTGGAGCGGAGTCGTATCGAGATTTCGATCGATTCAAACAGGCTGCTAACTGACTTATCGGAGTCAGCATTTCATCTTGGAGTAACAACGAAGGATCGAGGCGGTCTACCGCGATCGGACGATAGGGCTCTACCAGTCTGTTTTCTGTGACTCGCCGACGTTCGAGACTATCGATCCCCAGAACGACGTCTGCAACTGGACTAGCGACTGTTCTCTCAAGTAGATCGACCATGGCAGTTGTGTCTTTTTCCATGAATACGAGCACTTCAATCCCTGTACGGGCTGTGAAGTCGTCAATTGCCTCCTGCGGCAAGTGAAACTCTTCGTGAGTTAATAGTCGTATCGTGGTCGCGGTCTGCGCAGTAGTTGCACAACCCCCACCGAAAAGGGCGACGAGAGCTACGGTGCAAACAGTCATACTAAATCGAAGAAATGTTTTATCCATCGCGGGAAGTGACCACTACCAAAAGCACGCCTCGGTGCACCGTGATTTCTGGGCTTTGGACCACTTCGTTACTGAGTCCCAAACTGCTGAACGGCGAGACTTTATCGGTGGCAGCGAGATTCCAACGCAATCCTTTCGTAGATGCACTTGAGTCGCTGTCTAACGCGAGGAGAGTCAACCACGAGCCCGCTGTAACTTCTAAATCGAAAGGTTTCCCTGGTTGCAATGCCACAGCGCGACTAGGTCCGCAGTGAGTGACAATCCGGTGCCCAATATTTTCCTCGTTGGCAATGAGCATTAATCCGACAAGTAAATGATCGAGTCTTCCTTCCCCTCCGGTGAGAATGTCGACACTTGTTGCCCCCGCTGTCCAAGCGAATTGCAAGGCGAGAGCAAGATCGCTCGCATCTTTGTCCTGGGGATGTCGCTGAACTAGTAAGCCAGCATCGGTTTCTTGAAGGTTGTCTGGGGCAAGTGAATCGAAATCCCCTACGACAACATCTACCGATAATCCCAGAGCTAGAGCGTGCTGGTAGCCAATATCAGCGGCGATGACCAGAGATGGCGACGCCTCAGCGGGGAGCGACGGAATCCGGGGACCCCCGTCAATCACCCAAGTTCGAGTCGGATCCAAAGAAGAAGCGTCAGTTAGCGACTTAGACACAACCCCATGATTGCTTACAAATAGGTGTAAATGACAACGGGGATTTCGTGAGCGACGCTTTCTGAGTCTCGGTGGCCGGTACCTTCGGGGAATGGTGCGCTCCTTTCGACGCCTTCTACGTCTTCCTGTTCTCCTTGTGATGGTGATCGCATTCGCCGTTTTATTAACAAGCGTTGGCATGGCAATCGCACCGCACAGCAAAGAAGCGTTGTTCGCTGTGGAGCGAGAACGAATTGATGTTGCCCTAAATCTTTCGCCCGGGGCTCAGCGAACCGAGGTCTATGGAAGTGACGGCAATGGAATAGGAATCTTGCGCTACGACATCGATCGGGAGTTGGTCAGAATAAGCCAAGTTCCAGAAGAAGTGCTCGCCACATTGTTAGCTGTCGAAGACAACAAATTCTGGCTACACAACGGGGTGGACATTCGCGCTATTTCCCGAGCAATGATTCAAAACATCACGAGTGGCGGGATCCGCCAAGGTGGTTCGACGATCACGCAACAGATCGTGAAATTACGGATCGTTGGGAACGAAAGCTCTTTTAGCCGAAAAATTCGTGAAGCCGTGTTAGCTGCGCGACTTGAGGAGGAGTTCACCAAGCAAGAAATTCTCGAGTTCTACCTGAATGAGATTTATTTTGGTAACGGTGCCTACGGCCTTCAGGCTGCAGCTGAAACGTATTTCGGGAAGGACGTTGGAGAGCTTGACGTCGGAGACGCGGCGTTTCTGGCTGGCCTCATCAGAAGTCCCGGAATCTACGATGGTTTCGACGACACAGAGGTTGTCGGTAAACGTCGGAGCATGTCGCTCCAGAGCGCAGAGGATGCGGGCGTTATTGATGCTGAGGCACGCAAGCGGTTTGAAGAACGTGGTCTTCCTGACCGAAACAGAAGCCCGCAACGAACCGACGAAACGCTCCGACGAGATTATTTCCTTGACGAAGTAACCGAAGCACTTTTGAAACATCCGGCGTTAGGGGAGACGTACCAAGAAAGATTCGCACAGGTTTACAACGGCGGTCTTCGGGTCTGGACCACATTCGACGCGACTCTTCAACGACAGATGGAAGAAGCTGTGCGAGAGGTGCTGCCCGAAGGCACGGGCGACTTTGAAGTTGCGATGGCTTCAGTGGACCCCTCCAGCGGTGCGGTGCGGGCATTTATCGGTGGCCCCGAATTTGCTGAATTCCAATTCAACCTTGCCACGCAAGGAAGACGACAGCCCGGATCCTCATTTAAGACCTACGTCCTGGCAGCTGCGGTCGAAAAAGCTGGATTATTTCCTTTCGACACCATTAGCGGGAAAGGGCCCTGCACGTTTCCTAACCCACCCAACGTGGACTACGAGGTTGACAACTTCAATGAAAACGACGGAGTAGTGGGCACTGTCCAATTCGCTGTGCTGAAAAGTTCTAACTGCGGATTCGTACGTCTGGGATTACGAACTGGTCTAGAAAACGTCGTCGAGGTAGCAAATAGGCTTTTGGGACGCGACGCTGAAAATTCCTTCCGCCCATACCTTTCGTTGTCGCTAGGGGCACAAGAAGTCACGCCCCTTGAACAAGCGGTGGCCTATGCCGCTATAGCCAATGATGGCCTCCGAATGGAGCCGTATTACATAAGTAAGATCGAAGATGCGTCGGGATCGGTGCTGTACCAGCACGTGCCGAGAGGCCGCCGAGCGATAAAATCAACTACCGCGGCATGGGTAACAGAAGCCCTAGAGCAAAATGTCATTGCTGGGACAGGGCGCAGAGCGCGTCTTGAGAGTGGTCAACCGTCTGCCGGAAAAACTGGCACCTCCCAGGATTTCAGTGATGCCTGGTACGTGGGCTTCACACCTCACCTGAGCACTTCGGTTTGGATGGGACATCCGGAAGAACAAGTGTCTATGACTGACATTCAAGGTCGGGATGGGACAGGTGGATGGATTCCTGCACGCGTTTGGGCGGCATACATGACGCGCGTTTTGCAGGACCAAGAAGTCTTGTCGTTTGGTCAACCACCTCCACCTCAACGAAACTCGCAGCTTTTGTACTTGTCAGACGAGATGTGCGCAGTGGACATACAGCTAGATCAAGATCGTGGAGCCATGCAGTTCGACTTGCCATGTTCGATGGTGGAAGTGGACCTTAACTCGGGCAGCTTTGTGGCACACCCGGAGGCGAACTGTCGAATAACTGAACTTTCCAACGTTGGCGTTCATAGAGATCAATACCTGAATTGTGGGTTAGTGCCCGGCCGCGACCCGGTGACTACCACTACTGTTCCCTCGGAAGAAAAAGAGAATAGGACTTGATAGTTGCCGTGCGTGATAGAACCGGAAGACGTTGAGGGTCAAGATTTGATGTCTTTAAGGAGGCAGCATTGAGCGAGCTTGAGGTGTTAGTACAACTTCAGGAGCTAGATACCAGGCTCTCACAGCTTTCTCATCGCTATGCGACGCTCCCAGAGCACCAGCAAATCACAGAGGTTCAAGGCGAAGAAGTGCGGCTAGGAGAACAACTCGACACGGTAATGATTGAGTTGAAAGTTCTCAGGCGAAGTCAGACAGATCGGGAAGCGGAAGTTCAGGGTTTAGAAGACAAAATTGCGAAATCAACTAGTGCGCTCTACGGCGGCGAGATCACCTCACCGAAAGACGCGGCTGCCATGCAGAACGAAATTGAGTCCATCTCGCGCCGCCAAACAGTTCTGGAAGACCAAATCATTGAGTTAATGGAACAAATTGAACCATTCGCTCTTGAAGAAGCTGGAATTGAAGCGCAACGTAACGTTGGCGGCGAAACGCTGCGTGATCTGGAAGAGCAGTTGGCCGCGGCTCAAGCCGAAATTGAAGTCGAACAGCGAGCAGTAAACACAGAAAGAGCCCAAATTGAAGAACGCGCTGGAGACGACTTGGTAGCGCTTTACGAGCGCAACCGCAACAGGATGGGGGACCATACCGCCGTAGGTCGGCTCATTGGCACATCCTGTGGGGCCTGCTTCTTGGGGATCTCAGCCGTTGAAATTGATCGAATCCGAAGGTTGCCAAGTAACGAGCCTTCGGAATGCCCAGAGTGCGGCGCACTTCTTATTCGGTAACGGCCTCCCTGATGTTCTTGTGGTTTGCCGGCACAGCGCTCGTAGCGATGTGGTTCACCTTCCGAGACCCTGCCATAGATCATCGCCTCGTCATCTTCGGCTCCCTGATACCTGATCTGGTCGGCGGTTTGTTTGGTAATACTTGGGCGACGCACACACTTTTAGCTCCGATTGTGTTGATGTCGATCTTTATGCTCGGCACTATTGGACGCCGACACAGGCGTCGACTGGTCTTAGCGCTTCCAATAGGTATGTTCTGGCACCTGGTGTTCGACGGCGCATGGATGAACACCCAGATCTTCTGGTGGCCGGTTACTGGCCTGTCTTTTGCCGGTGCTTCGATGCCTGCAAGCGCTCGCTCATTCAATCTTGTCCTGCTGCTGGAGTGTCTCGGTTTTGTTGCTCTTTGCTGGGCTTGGCGTCGGATGGGCTTAACCAGTTCTGCTCGGCGTCGACTGTTTATTCGAACTGGCCGCCTTGACAGGGAAATAACCGACCCTCAGACCAAGAATTACTGATGCTGTTCATAGTTCGACATGGAAGAACTGTGGCCAACGCCGCCGGGCTTTTGCAGGGCCGAGTTGACAATCCGCTTGACGACGAAGGACAAAAACAGGCTGGGTGGATAGCGAAAGCATTGGGTCCCGTGGACCGTGTGATTTCGTCGCCACTTCAAAGGGCCCTCCAAACAGCTGAACCATTGGGGCAAATTCCCCGTATAGACGAGCGTTGGATCGAACTTGACTATGGCGAATGGGACTCGCGTCCTGTAGCCGATATCACACCCGACGAATGGGCAGCTTGGAGAGCGGATCCTTCATTTTCTCCTCCTGGTGGGGAATCGCTCATCGAGTTAGACCAACGGGTTGCGGCAGCGTGTGAGGAAATAATCTCCGAGGCCGAAGAACTAAGAGTGGCCGTATTCACGCACGTTTCGCCGATCAAGTCGACAATCGCATGGGCGTTAGGTGTATCTGAACAAATTTCTTGGCGCTTGAATGTGGCGCAGGCGCAAATAACGAAAATAGTGATACGAGACGGTCGACCCGTCATAACAGCGTTCAACGAGACAGCTCATTTGCACAAAGGCGGCCTTGGCTGACGTCAGCGAGATCGGAACTTCCCATCCGGCATTTGGGTCACTCGTCTATCTCCTACCATTCGATCCAAGTGGATCTGAGCGGAGCGAAGTTCGACGTGATCCACAAACTTCATATCGACATGGGGGCGATACACAAATCGATGAATAGCGCACTCGTCCAATGATCGAGGTTCTTTTAAGAACTCAAGCATGGCCAACTCGCGGCTAACGATCACATTTGCGAAATCCTCCAACATGGCGAGGAATTTTGCGCGACCGGAGATCACCCATTTGTGGTGAAAAGTTACGAAATGATCAGCGTCAAGCGATCGACATCGCTCAATGGATTGTTCAAATTCATCAAGAGACGACCATTCGTCAAAGTAGTAGGGGCCGAATCCTGACAACTCAATATCGCCAAGGTAAGCGGTCCGAGCTTGAGGAATCACGAAGACGCAATGCCCTCTGGTATGTCCGGGAGTATGAACTACTTCAATTTCGACTCCGCCGAGATCGAAGACCTCGGAGTCGGAAAACGTCGAGAATTCAAGTTGCGGTGCATAATAAAAGTCATCAAGGATTTCTTGACGGAACTCCTTCTCCATGTCGGAGGGCATTCCATACATGGTCATCAAGCCATCTAGTGAGGCGAGTCCAATCGCATCTGCCTCGTGGCAGTGGACCGGTACTCCTGGCAATTGACTCAGACCAGGCAAATGATCTTCATGGACGTGGGACAAAAGAGCGTGATCGACCGGGAAAGATAGCCCTCGCTCCGCCACAGTTAAAGAGGGATCGATGAGAACGTTTTGGTGTGTTCCCTGTACTAATAACGAATTCCCGTGCGGGTATTTGCCCCGATCAGCGCCCGTGAGAACAGTTACGGCGCCCAGATCAAGAGCTTCGACCCAATCGACGCCCAGAAAATTTTCAGCCACACCGATTGAGGGTACTTGGAGCCCCAGGTTCAACTGCAAAGAGTCTGGTTGTTCGTGGCGGTGAGTCGGCCTGTAGGCGGGATTCTGTCCAGTGACGAAAGTCACGTGGGTGACCATCCATCTCAGCGGTCTACCCGGAATCTTAAGGCGGGCCACCTGATTCCTGCTTGACCTTGCTCCGGGTGGGGTTTACAAGCCGCGCAAGTCACCTTGCACGCTGGTGCGCTCTTACCGCACCGTTTCAGCCTTGCCTGTGACTAGCGGAACTAGTCCATCGGCGGTCTATTCTCTGCTGCACTTTCCGTCGTCTCGCGACGCCTGGTTATCTGCCAGCGCCCTGCCCTGCGGAGTCCCGACCTTCCTCAATTTGCCTCATCTCTGAAGGCGAGACGAACTGCGGTCACCCAGCCAACTCACCGCCAGTCTCACTGTATCGCCGCCTGTGGGACCTGACGCGGAAAGCTTGTGTTTACTCAAACAATGATCCACGCCTTGGAGCCCAGCGGCCGCCAAGGACTCCGCCGAGAGTGGCGAGAGACACCGCCAGCAAACAGATGAAGATCACACTCAACCAAGTCACCGAACGTACTCCACGCGCCAGCCTGATGCATTGGGCTACTACTGCGAACATCAACGCCGGGCTAGCGGTGAGCATGCCGTGGGCAATGTGTGCTCGCGGTGCTCGCCATGCTGCGATGAACCCGCCGAGTATCAAGCCAACGGAAAGCGCAGCTGTTACCAAAAGAGAACTCTCGCTGTTCTCGTCTACGAAGCTCCCGATCACTAAACCCACAACCAAGACCACAGAAAGTGAGAAAAAGGCACCAGGTAGCCACGAATTGCGGTTTATTCGCTGACCGAAGAACAAAAAATCTCTCCGCAATGCGTTTTTCCTTCTATTAAGTGAGCGAACGCTTAATTAGCGCTGGACAACCAGAGGGCAGATGGGAAAGAATCCTGATTGAGATGAGCATCACCGAACCAGCCCATACCCCAGTCTTGCATTTGAATCGCACCCCCGCGATCAGCGAGACCCGGCAGAGCCCACTTTCGTTCGTTCCAGGATCGAAGGGATGGCAACAAGTAGCAGCATGTCGCGGAATTGATGCTTCCGTTTTTTTTCCAGAAGATGAGAACGACGACGCTCACATAGCGAAGAAGATTTGTGGAAACTGTCCCGTGGCGCAACCATGCCTGGAGTATGCGATCACAGTGCGAGAAAAAGATGGCGTCTGGGGTGGAGCCACTCAACGCGAACGGCGGAGCATTATCCGCAGGCGCCGGCGCGCCGCAGCTCGACAGCGTTCCCAACGTGAACTCGGTCCGCGAAACTGAAGAATCCTCTGGACGATAGAGTCCAAATAGTGATCAAGGACAATAACGCCGTAGAGGTCGATGAGACGTTAGATGCGCACGGCGGTTGGCCCGGTGTTCTCAGCGACTTAGTTGCTGGAGTCGACTTGACACCAGCCGCCTCTCGAGCGGCTCTTGGTTCGATACTCCGAGGTGAAGCTTCTGATGCGCAGGTAGCAGGTTTCATCGTTGCATTGGGGATGAAGGGAGGCTCGGTCTTGGAACTCACCGGTCTCGTTGAAGCGATGATGGACGCTGCAGCACCCTTGGATCTTCCCGCTGGAACGATCGACATAGTGGGAAGCGGGGGAGCCCCATCTCGTCGAAAACACGCGTTGAGTGTTTCGACGATGGCATGTTTCGTTGCGTCAGCCGCTGGAGCTGTCGTGTGTAAACACGGCTCGGTAGCCGCATCGTCGAGTAGCGGATCCTTCGACACATTGACCGCATTGGGTCTTGCTATCGAACTCGAGGGAGAAGGGGTCGCTCGTTGCGTTGAAGAGGTCGATCTTGGTTTCGCTTTCGCCAAGACATTTCATCCAGCGATGAGATTCGTAGGTCCGGTTCGCTCTGAACTTGGCGTTCCAACGACATTCAACTTTCTCGGTCCGCTCTCACACCCGGGAGGTGTGCGCAGGCAAGTCGTGGGAGTTAGCGACCCTACGATGGCACCTAGACTTGCGGGAGTCCTCGCTGCGCGAGGCAGCGAACACGCATTAGTCGTACATGGAGGTGACCGCCTCGACGAAATCACCACTACCGACTTGACACGTATTTACGAGGTTCGTGACGGCGAGGTGGTGGGCGACACTTTATTTGATCCCGAATCAGTCGGGATTCGTCGAGTTAACCGAGCAGAAATTCAGGGAGGAAGCCCTGAAGAAAATGTGCGGATCATGCACGAACTCTTTTCAGGCAGCGACACTGGGCCACGAGCCGATATCGTCGCCGTCAACGCGGCGGCGGGCCTTCTTGTAGCTGGAGTTGTCGATGATTTTGCATCCGGTGTAGATGCAGCCAAAGAAGCAATGACCAATGGGCGTGCTGCAACCCAAATCACCGCTGTGATCGACCTAAGTAACGAAATTGCCGGTTAATTATGGTTATAGGACAATCTCTCCCCTTTGGGGTCGGGGACGTTGTCCGTTTAGCTGCCACATCGGATGAGAGTCGCCAGCATTTGGTAGGCGAGGCTGGCACGGTGGTGGCCATCCAACCGGGAAATCGGTTCGTTATGGCTGCCGTAAAATTCGAAAGCAACGATCGACGTTGGACCATGGTTTACGGGGTTGACGAACTAGAACTCATTGAGAGGTACGGACACGGTGTGACGTTTCTGGACCGTCGCCCGAACACTTGATGACTCAGGAAGATTGCCTCGCCGTTTGGTTATTGCGCACTTGAAAGTCATCAAGATAGGGATATCGAGATGACAAAGGCTGGTCACAATGCACAAGACGCAACTTGTCCGCCTGCGTGTTTAGCCAGTTGGCGACGCACCACAATTCGTCGACCTCGTCTTTGTGAGCGACGTCTGTTGGGCGACAATGGGGGACATCGCTTGCCTCGTGTTCGCTCCACTCTTCGGCGAGGCGACCGCGCTCAAGCGTGGTCACTCCGACCCCGGGCAGTTCCACCACTAGACGCCCAGTGGAACGGATGCTGTCCAGCTGATACTTGCGCCGAAGCGCAGTTGACAAAGCTGATGCGCGTCGGCGCATTTCTGCAGCCTCCTCGAAACGCTGCTGGCAGGCAAGGTCAATCATTCGATCTCTAAGAGGTTCAAGGAGTCGTTCGGGTTGGCTGTTCAGAGCAGTTAGAGCATCTTCGACGATCGTGCTGTAGGACTCCTCGCTTACCTCCCCAGAGCATGGACAAACACTCGCCCCAATTTGTGCAGCAACGCATGACCCGGCGATATTTCGGCGAGTAACGCGCTGAGTGCAGCGCCGCAAAGGCATCACGCTCTCTATGGCGTCGACGATGTCTCTCGCTATCCGGCGTGATGAGACCGGTCCAAGGTAGAACGCTCCGTCGTCACGGCATTCGCTGACGATAGAAAGCCGAGGGAAACGCTCTCCGAGCGTCAGTTTTATATAAGCGTATTTCGGCCAATTTTTTGAGCGCCGATTGAAGCGTGGCCGAAGCTGATGGATGAGACGAACTTCCAGTATTTCGGCTTGCAGTGGAGCGCGACACAACGTGTAGTCAATTCGCTGAGTTTCGCGGAGTAGTTGGTCGACTTTTCGTCGCCGGTCGCTAGAGAAGTAGGACCGAACGCGCGCTCGAAGATTTGTTGCTTTGCCGACGTATAGCACCTCTCCCCGTTTGTCGATAAAGCGGTATACCCCCGGGGAACGGGGAAGGTTTTCGGTGAGACGCAGCTTTGTTGCTTGAGGATGGCGTTGAATTTTGGGCAGCTCCTGGAGGTCGTCAAGCCCCATCACCCCTAAGGCAGATGCCCGCTCCAGAAGAAGGTGAAGTAGATCGGCTGTTGCTTGCGCATCATCAAGGGCGCGATGACTTGGCTGGTGAACTAGCCGAAAATATTTCGCCAAGGTGCCGAGTTTGTGGTTCGGAACTTCATCTCGAATCAAACGACGAGCCAACGAGAGAGTGTCTACGTGGGAGCCCCCCCAACGATCTCTGCCTGAGCGTTGCAGGGCAGCATTTAAAAAGGCGAGGTCGAATCCGACGTTATGTCCGACGATGACTGAATTTCCAATGAATTCCAAAAGAGTTGGAAGGACATGTTCGATTTTCGGAGCACGGTAAACCATCGCGCTGGTGATCCCGGTGAGTACCGTGATTTGAGGTGGTATGGCTCTTCCCGGGTCGACAAGCGTCTGAAAGGTCCCTAGTTGTTCGCCGCACTTATATTTGACGGCCCCAACCTCAGTGATCATGTCGCTATCGCGACGGCCGCCTGTTGTTTCGAAATCGAGCACACAAAACGTAACCTCGTAAAGGGGAGTGCCGAGGTCATCTAGTGATTGCTGAAACACTTACACGAATATAGCGAACAAGTGTTCGATAGCGGTGTTCTGTCCTCAGTACCGCTTCGAGGTTCAGGATCGGCCGGCTATCCGCTTCAAAAGTCGGCGCTTTCGAGCAGTAGGCATCGGCATTTCTATAGTTGCCAACGCAGCCGCAAAATCTGCTCCGCTCTGAAATCGATCCTCAGGGTCCTTCGACATTGCTCGCACGATGATCTCGGCCAAATCATCTGCCACGCCGGCATCGCGAGGGTGAGGCGGAGGGAGCTTCACGTGTGCGTGTAGAAGTTCGTTGCGCTCACCGTAGAAAGGAGCAGCTCCCACTACCAGCCGGTAGAGCGTCACCCCCAGGCTGTAAAGGTCGGTTCGTCCGTCGACCAAATTCCCGAGCGCCTGTTCTGGAGCGAGGAACATTGGAGATCCAAAAACCCGACCCTCGGGTGGCCGCGGCCCGTCTAGGTCGTGAGCTAGGCCAAAATCGAAAAGGACGGCACGGTTGTGTTTCTCGTCCAACATAATGTTCGATGGCTTGACATCGCGGTGCACGATGCGATGTTCGTGTACGTGATCGAGCGCTGAACACATTTGCTGGATTATCGCGATTGAATCGCCCAGGTCGATTGCCTTTTGGGACTGAACGTGATCCCAAACGGTCTCACCGTTGATGGGCTCAATCTCTATGTAGTGAGTACCAGCGATCACACCAGCCTGCATCACCCTCAAAACGTTGGGATGTTCTATGCGAGCCATCAGTTCGTACTCTTGCTCGAACAAGCCGCGAATGTCTCCTCGAGCTTCCGCAAAAGGGGTTAGAACCTTGAGTGCGACTTCGCTGCCATCGCGCAATCCAGCGCGGTACACGTGGGCGACGGTTCCACGGCCCAGGAGTTCGGTAATGCTGTAGGGGCCATATTGTCGACCCACCCAAATGTCTGCGTTGTCGCCGAACATTTTTAACCTCGGAGTGAAGAGTACCTGTCGCGTAGCAGTCGTTAGGCCTTATGAGCGGTAGCTGTCCCTCCCCTGTTTTAGCTTGCCTTAATAACGAGAGACAGGGCAGGGCTAATGATTAACGATGGCATTACCGGCGACTCCCAAACGAGCGTGTCTGCTACCTCAGACTCGATACTCATCGATTGTGATACGTGCGACCTAATCGCCACTGATGTATGCAATGACTGTTTGGTCACCTACTTGTGTAGGTCTGAAGATAGCTCGGTGGTAGTCGAATTATCTGAGGTCAGAGCCCTACGCGCGCTTGGTGAAGCCGGTCTGGTGCCGAGCTTGAAGCTGCGCAAGTCTGTCGAATGCGAATCTGGACGGTAACTTTTCCAAGACGTAGTTCTAAATAGAGTCAGCGATGCGGTGATGGATTTATGTCTGAACATCTTGTGGTAGGGGGTCCCACTCTTGAAGAGTTGAAAAAAATCGGAATGAACACTGGCCTAGATGACTTGGCGGTCACCGGTGTCGAACCAATCGTTGACGCTCGCCAAGCCATTGAAGAGAGAAAAGCCCGTGGGCTTCATGCCGGTATGACCTTTACGTACGGGAATGCAGAGCGAGCAACGGACCCCTCGCAATTGTTCGAAGGAGCGCGGAGTGTCCTTGTGGGCATCCGTCGTTACCAACCCCCATCGGCGATGGCCCAGCAAACGCGTCAAGCCGCTCACAACCAAAGATCTCGCGCCGTTGGGTCCGTGGCCGCATATGTGTCATCCGACGAATACGGGTTGCTGCGAGAAGGTTTGGAGGCGATCGCCGCTCATCTTGAAACTTTTGGGGCACACGCTGAGGTGGTGATGGATGACAACAGGCTTGCGGACCGAGCGGTTGCCAGCAAGTCTGGCCTTGGATGGCTAGGACGCAACACCATGCTTATACATCCACAGCTTGGCTCGTGGACAGTCCTAGGTTCCGTTGTCACAGACGCAGTGATTCGAGAAGATTCACTTAGAGTTGTGGACGAGTGCGGTGCCTGTAGTCGCTGCAGCGTTGAATGCCCTACGGGTGCTATCGACAACTTCGGAGTGCTGGACGCGAACCGGTGTCTAGCGTGGCTTCTTCAAGCCAAAGGAATCTTTCCTCGACATCATCGAATCGCGCTTGGAAATCGTCTTTATGGTTGTGATGATTGTCAGGTCGTATGTCCTAAAAATGAAGAGCCGCAACCGGTTGCTATAACAGCACCGCAAAGAGAATCAGACGTCGATCTTGTCGAACTGCTTGACAGTTCTGATGAAAAACTGATGGCAAAGTATGGACATTGGTATATCCCGAGGCGTCGTCCCGAATATCTGCGCCGGAACGCGCTTGTGGTGTTGGGCAACGTCGGAAACCCGAGTGACCCAGAGGTCGATCGCGTCATAGAAGCATCTCTTGATTCGCCCTCGCCGCTGGTTCGAAGTCACGCGATATGGGCTGCGTGTCGTTTGGGTAAAACAGACCTCGTTGAAACCAGGTCGAGTGACTCTCTCCTTCGGGATGACCCCGATGGGTGGGTCGCCTCGGAATTGGCGGCTTGGAAAATTTCACCTGCACTGGATATTCAATGAAGCGTCACCTACTGGTCACTAATGATTATCCGCCCAAAGTGGGTGGGATTCAGAATTATCTCTGGGAGTTGTGGCGCCGTCTTCCCGGAGACAGGGTCACGGTTCTCACACCCGAAAACCCATCATCTGTGTCTTTTGACTCGGAGCAACATCACCGCATTGTTCGTGACCGAAGCAAAGTGCTACTTCCAACTCGAGCGTTAGCTTCCCGGATCCGAAACCTTGCCCAGGAGATCGACGCTGAACTGGTGATATTGGACCCAGCTTTGCCCTTAGGTCATTTAGGTCCGTCGCTCGGCTTGCCCTACGCGGTGGTCGTTCATGGAGCAGAAGTCACTGTTCCGCGACGTTTACCGCTGGCTCGTAATTTGTTGGGCCGCGTTCTCCGGGGAGCAGAATTCATTATTTCTGCTGGCGGCTACCCAGCTCTCGAGGCTTCTAAGTCCGCGGGTCGAGCGATAAAAACTATTGAGGTACCCCCAGGTGTCGACGCGGTCCGATTCTCTCCTCTAGATACCAACGAGCAACGAACGCATCGCCTTCGGTTTGGCTTGGGACAAGGTCCCCTAGTTCTCAGCCTCAGTCGCCTTGTTCCTCGAAAGGGGTTCGACCGCACCATTGAAGCGGTCGCCAGTCTGCGAGACGAGTTCCCCGGCATCCAACTTGCCATCGCAGGTTCGGGACGTGACGCAAAGCGACTAGCGCGAATCGCGCGGAAGTTGGATTTCCCAGTCAAGTTTCTCGGCCGCGTCAGCGAGTCCGACCTTTCAACAGTTTTTGGGATAGCGGATGTTTTCTCGATGCCGTGCCGGAATCGTTGGGGTGGTCTTGAACAAGAAGGCTTCGGCATCGTGTTTCTAGAAGCAGCCGCATGCGGAGTGCCGCAGGTAGCGGGACTCTCCGGTGGGGCCCACGAGGCAGTCACCAATGGGGTGAGCGGTCTCGTGGTTGCGCAACCAAATAACTCTGACAACGTGGCCGAGGCCCTCCGCTCGATCCTGGGGAACCCAGACGTCGCTGATCGGATGGCGAAAGCGAGTCGGAATCGCGTGACAAGCGAGCTGTCTTATGATCTTTTAGCGCAACGCCTAGAGAGGGCGTTGTCGTGAATGACGATGGGCCAGCCCGGAGCGCTATCAAGGGTAAGCGCCTCATCGCTGCCGCTTGGCAATCGACGGCTGTCTTTCTTCTGGTTCTTTTGGCAGGAGTCGTTCGGCTGGACCTCTTTGGAGTAGCTGTGGTTATCGTCTCCGTCGTAATGTTTGGTCTTGGAGTATTACTTCTCGCGATCGCTTTCGCATTAGGAATAAGACGGAGCCGGGCCGAAGAGATAAGTGTCGCCGGACTGTTTCTTCTTCAGGGATCCTCGCCGCCGGTTGTCCGTAAAGTTTTGATTACCTCTGTTCTTGCTCAGTTAACAGCGGCACTCGTTGCGTCCGGGTTGCGGATTTATACGGAGATAGCGTTTGCGATTTTGGCGCCTACGTTCGTTTTTGGACTGGCCAGTGTATGGGCAGGCCGATACGGGTCATTCCCGCCTCGCACCTCCGACTCCGTCTGAGAGCTTCAGCGTGGCAGAATGAAGGAAGTGCGAAGATGGGAGGCCACTGATGATCGACAAGCTGAGCGTCTCTCGTGTCATCAATGCTGAACTGAAAGACTGTCATGCGCTCGTGTCTGACATCGAAGGCTACGGAACTTGGGTAAGCGACCTCAAAGAGGTAGCTATAGAAAATCGAGACGACGAGGGCCGGGTTACGGAGGCCACGTTCCGAGTGGCGGCCATGGGTAGGAGCGCTAGGTATTCGCTTGCATATGACCACTCTGACGCTCCCTCAGCAATTCGCTGGGAACTGGTGACCGGCGACATTGTTAAACGCCTTGATGGCAGCTATAGCTTTGAGAGCGTGCTTGATGAGCCCACGCAGACAGAAGTCGTCTACGAACTCGCCCTTGAACTTGCTGTTCCGCTCCCAGGTTTTGTGAAACGTCGTGCCGAAGGACGAATCGCTCACGCTGCTCTTGACGATCTCCAGGCGCAACTAGAGCATTAGCTGATTTCCTGTCTACGAGCTCGAGTCCACGGGATTTGTCCCGCAGTCTTGGTCGTCAAATTACAGATATTTTTGAGCTAGGTGTTCCGATTGACGCCCTAGCGCTCGGTACTCTCAATCATCGTGGAGTTCAGACGCATAAGTGACTTGCCGCCGTATGTATTTACGATTATCGATACCTTGAAAATCGAGAGGCGCCGGGCAGGGGTCGACGTGATCGATCTGGGATTTGGAAATCCCGACATTCCTTCTCCGCGAGCTGCGGTTGAGAAACTGAGTGAAGCGGCCGAGAATGCCCGCAACCATCGGTATTCGGCTAGTCGAGGAATTCCCAAGCTTCGCCAAGCAGTGGCTGACCTGTACGCACGCCAATGGGATGTCTCGCTAGACCCTGAAACGGAAATAATTAATACGATCGGCGCAAAGGAAGGTTTTTCTCATCTGATGTGGACGTTGCTCGCGCCCGGCGACGCGTGCTTAGTTCCAGCGCCTTCCTACCCCATCCATATATACGGACCGCTGTTTACCGGAGCAAATGTCCGCGAGGTGCCGTTGGCGACAGGCGAAGACTTCTTCGAGTCGCTAGTGGAACGGTTTGAGTACTCCTGGCCCCGCCCCCGAGTTATCGTCCTTTCGTTTCCCCACAACCCGACCACAACATGTGTCGACTTGGCCTTTATGCAACGGCTTGTCGATTTTGCGCGTGAGCGCGACGTGGTCCTAGTGCATGATTTCGCATACGCGGACTTAGGTTTCGACGGGTATCAACCTCCATCGATTCTGCAAGCTGAAGGGGCCAAAGAGGTCGCGGTTGAGTTCTATAGCCTGACTAAATCGTTCTCAATGGCGGGATGGAGGGTTGCCTTCTGTCTAGGAAATAGCGAAGTTGTTGGTGCTCTAGCAAAATTGAAGAGCTACCTCGACTACGGCACTTTTCAACCGATCCAAATCGCGGCAACGGTCGTCATGAACGAGCATTCTGACTATCCAGCGGAGGTAAATCAGATTTACCAATCGCGGCGCGACAGTCTCATTCGAGGACTGGAACGCATCGGATGGGATGTCGAACCACCCAAAGGGACAATGTTTGTTTGGGCCCCTATCCCCGACGCGTACAAAGAGATGGGTTCAGTCGGGTTCTGTACTCATCTTGTGGAGACGACAAATGTCGCGCTTTCGCCCGGCATCGGGTTTGGCCCTGGGGGCGAAGGCTATGTCCGTTTCGCTCTTGTCGAAAATGAGCAACGTATTCGCCAGGCGATAACGCAACTTGGGGCGGGTCTGCAAAGGCTCAGTTGACGGGAAAACCGATTTAACCAATTGCTAAACCGCCCAATTCCGCGACCGGGCAACTGCTCGTAACCAATCCTGGTGCACGGCATCAGATTCACTTCGGTTGTCACGAGGTTCGAACGCCTGATCGAGTCGCCACGTGGCACTAATTTCTTGCGTGTCCGCCCAAATTCCCTCGGCGAGACCCGAAAGCATCGCTGCTCCCCGAGCAGTTGTTTCAGTAATGATCGGTCTGGCAACGCGTACGCCAAGTTGATCCGCCTGAATTTGTAGAAGTAAGTCCATAACTGCTGCCCCGCCGTCGACGCGCATCTCACTTACTGGCATTCCACCAGCTTGCGTCATGGCCTCAACCACATCGCGTGTTTGGAATGCCATTGCCTCCACGACTGCGAGGGCCAATTCCGCTCGCCCGGTACCTCCTGTTAGGCCAACAATTGTTCCCCGGGCATGCGAATCCCACCAGGGACTTCCTAGACCGGCGAAAGCCGGCACGAAAAAAACTCCACCTGTGCCGTTGGCTGATTGAGCGAGAGGCCCTATTTCGGAGGCATCGCTGATAACTCCTAACCCGTCACGGAGCCATTGGATAGCCGCGCCCGTGACAAACACCGAGCCTTCCAGAGCGAAAATGGGACCGGAGCCGAGATCCCATGCAACCGTTGTGAGCAGACCTTCAACTGGCTCGGGGCATGTGCTACCAACGTTCATTAGCACGAAGGATCCGGTCCCGTAAGTATTCTTGATCATCCCAGGCTCAAGACATGCCTGGCCGAACAACGCAGACTGCTGGTCCCCGGCAACACCGCTAATCGGAACCCCTGGGCCCAATGCCGTGGTATCGGCGGTCATGGCGACGCGTCCAGAGGAAGGCCGAATCTCTGGCAGCGTAGATGCGGGCACCCCGAACAATTCGCAGAGTTCTTGAGACCAACAACCTTCATTGAGGTCGTAGAGAAGCGTTCCGGATGCGTTCGTGACGTCTGTTGCATGTGTTGAGCCCCCACTCAACTTCCATATCAACCAACTATCTATTGTCCCGAACGCCAAATCCGGGCTCAGTTCCACGTCACCGTTCTTTATTAGCCATTCGATCTTGGTCGCGCTGAAGTAGGGGCTAATCATTAGCCCAGTAGTTTTACGGATTTGATCTAACCGCCCACTTTCCAAGAGTTGGTCACATCGCTCCGATGTTCGAAGGTCTTGCCACACGATGGCGCGGCACAAGGGTTCACTTGAAATCCGACTCCACGCAACAACGGTTTGGCGTTGATTAGTGATACCCACCGCTGCCACCGGTTGGTCGAGGACGCTTGCTAGTTCCGAGAGAGTCGCTTGGACCGAGTGCCATATCTCGGCGGCGTCGTGTTCCACCCAGCCTGGTCTGGGGTAATACTGACGGAATTCTTTGTATGAGAGGGCGACCTGTTCGCCGTTCTCGTCGAGAGCAAACGATCTAACACCCGTCGTGCCCGCATCGATCGAGACCACTACTGCCATTCAAACAAGCTACCGTCTCGACTCAGTGAGCTAATTAGCTAGCCCCGGTATGTTCTCAGCGCCCAACTCGGGCGGTACCGTTGGCACCGTGAGAATCCTCGTGGTCGGTGCCGGAGAGGTGGGTAGCTACGTGGCGGCGCGGCTGTCACGTGAGGGGAACGATGTAGTCGTCATTGATGAGCTGCGGGATCCCCTGACGCGACTCGAGCGAGACAACGACATCCTCACCGTCATGGGAGATGCGACTAATCCCAGCACTTTGATCGAAGCGGAGGTAGAAAAGACTGAAGTCCTGGTCGCCGTAACGCAGAGTTACAAGACAAATTTGCTCGTCTGTCTCCAGGCAAGACAAGCGCGTGGGCAAGAAGCACTATCGACTGTCGCTCGCATCGATGACCCCGAATTACGAGGACCCGCCGGTCGCAAAATTCGCGATGCAATGGGCGTCGACCTCGTCCTGGACCCCGACGAGCAGACCGCCGGAGCGATACAGGAACTGTTGCTCTACCGAGGCGCAAGCAATTTGCACGAAATGGCTGGGGGGGAAGTTCTATTGGTTGGTGCGCGATTGGTCGACGATGCACCTGTTGTGGGTCGCTCCATAGGTGAGATCGGCTCCTCTTACGATCCAGAATGGGATTTCATTTTCGGTGAAATTGTTCGGGACGGAGAAAGTCACGTTGTTCGTGAGGAGACAGTCCTGCAATCACATGATTTGCTCCGAGTCGTGTGCCTTCGTAGGGGCCGTCGCGAGTTAATGGGTTTACTTGGCCTACACCGAACCGAAGTCAAACGAGTGATGCTCTTAGGCGGCGGCCGAACAGCGGAGCTCTTAGCGAAGCGACTGATCGACAGGGGAGTTGAGGTCGTCATTATCGAAATACGAAAAGAACGCTGTGAGCGGCTGGCAGAGAATTTGCCAGGTTGTTTAGTTCTCGAGGGAGATATAACAGACACCGACCTTCTCTCTTCGGAACGAGTTGGCGATTTCGATACTGTGGTGGCGTCAACAGGGCAAGACGACGCAAATGTTCTCGCTTGCTTGTACGCGAAATCGATGGGAGCCCCAGAGACGATTGCCGTGGTGCACAGACTCAGTCTGCTGCCTCTACTAGAGCAAGCCGGAATTGACGCAGCGCTGTCACCGCGGACTGCAAGTGCCAACAGTGTTCTGCGCTACGTCCGTGGCGACGTAGCAGACGTAGCGACCTTCTTAGACGGTGACGTTGAGGTCGTAGAGTTTGAGGTCGCACCCGAAGCGCCAGCTGACGGCGCAATCGTTCGAGATCTCGGTCTCTCCAACAACGTGCTCCTTGCGGCCATCGTGCGTGACGGCAATGCACAGATAGCCCGGGGTCGAAGCGTGCTACGCGCCCGAGACCACGTGATCGTATTTACAAAACCGCACCTTGTGGATGAGGTGAAGCAGGCCTTCGGGTGACGCCCAGACCTCCCGTTAGAGCTCGGAGTTTGGGATTCGCTCAGAGGTTGACCGGAAGACTTTTGGCTTGGATCGGCTCGGTTATTCGAACGCTCTCAAAAGGAAAGATTGAATCAGCTGTTGGAGTGACAGTGGGCGCAGTATGGGTTTTGACCGGCCCGGTATTTTTGGTTTGCTCTCTAGCCGACTTGCTAGACGGAGGATCTGACTTTCTAGCTTTGTTGTTAACAGGTGCAGCCGTCGCAATCGCCGGACTGCTGGTAGTCCGTCTCTCGAGCTTCCCTTCAACTCTTCCGATTTCTCGACTGTTCGCGGCAGTTGTTTGCGGCGCTCTTGCAGCTCTAATAGCGGTGACGGCCGCTCACCTGGCGACAGGCGTCGCTCATAATTTAGATGTCGCACTAGTTGAGGCTGCAGCGACCATTACCGGCACTAACGCATCGACCATCAATCCCGAATTGCTCTCCCTCGGCATGTTGCTGTTCCGCGCTCTAGGCCAATGGCTCGCTGCTGCGGCAATCATCATCGTGCTAGTGCGGGTACTTCCCCACCTTGGAGTCGGGGGCCTCGACGCTGATGGAGGCGTAGCAACCCGTTCCGCGCGGCGGCTCGCTCCCCGAAGTGGCTCAACGATGGCGCGTCTAGTCACCCTATATGTGGCGTTGACGGGCCTTCTGGGATTCGCCTTTTTGCTGGCAGGAATGCCGTTCATAGACAGCATCGTGCACGCTTTGACCACTATTTCTTCGGGCGGCTTCTCCAGCCGGTCGGGCTCGATAGGTTCATTCGACTCGGCACCCATCGAATGGGTAGCGATCTTCGGCATGTTCGTGGCAGGTACCAGTCTGCCCTTGATATTTAGAGCAATGCGTCGAGGTGATCTACATCGCTTCGTTCGTAGCGTCGAGTTCCGTGTCTATGTCGGATTAATAGCTACCGTTACCTTCGCCTTACTTGCCTGGTCTGACGGTCTTCCCAGTGCAGCCAGCATCCGGCACGCCATTTTCCATGCCGTCTCTTCTATCTCGACGACGGGTCACATCGCGGGAGATTTCAACGACATTTCTTTTGGTGGCGAAGCGTTGCTAGTGGTTTTGATGGTCGTGGGTGGGATGTCAGCGTCAGTGGCCGGTGGCTTCAAAGTGATGCGGTTCATGGTCCTGGGTCGGTACATCGGAAGGGAGTTACGTCGGAGCGTTCATCCAACAGTCGTGGAGAAAATTCATCTGGGCCGATCTTCCATCGGAGAAACGGCGTTAGCACGAATTATTGGTGAACTTTTCCTGGCAACCATGTTCTTAGTTCCGACTGTCTTAGTGCTCAGCGCTGATGGCCTGGACATCGAAGGAGCCTTCACGTTTGCCATTTCAATAATGTCGAACGTAGGAGTGGGATTTGGGGAATTCGGTCCGCTCAAGCACCTAGGTGCACTAGGTGCATTTGGGCACTTGGCCGCAGCGCTTCTGATGGTAATCGGAAGAATCTCGATCACCCCTGTTCTTGTAGCTCTGGGCGGGATAGGCGAACCAGCTCAAATAGCGATACGACGTTGGCGGACGACTAGGCGCGAGGTGGTCATTCGATGAGACGAATTGCTGTCACTCCCGTTCGCGTAGCAGGCGCTGCTTTAATCGTTGTTGCGGCAGCAATGGCCATCTCAGCTGCCGTCGCTCTCCTAGACGGCGGCGGCGGCGCCGAAGGACTTTTTTGGTCGGCTGTGATTACGGTGTCTGTCGGCACTGCACTGTTCTTCGGCTCGAACGTGTCCCCCTCGGCTGACTCGGCTCTCGCGTTTGCTTCGGTCGCATGGAGTTGGCTTGCTGTTTCATTGGCGGGCGCATTGCCCTTTTTGCTGACAGGGGTAATTCCATGGGTTCGGATTGATGACGCGTTGTTCGAGTCCGTTTCAGGCTTCACATGCAGCGGTTCCACAATTTTGTCCGACTTCGGCTCAGTGTCTCAAGGCCTCCTTTTCTTCCGCAGCATGACCCAATGGCTTGGAGGTATGGGACTAGTCGTGTTGGCCGTCGCGATCCTCCCAGCGCTAGGGATAGGCGGGCTAGAACTGATAGCGAGTGAAGCGCCCGGCCCAACCGCTGATCGACTTTCGCTTCGCGTGCGAGATACGGCAAGACGTTTATGGCTGCTGTATGGCGGCGCCACCTGCATTGTTGCGCTGGTTTTGTTTTCGGTTGGAATGTCAGTCTTCGATGCGGTTACCCATGCCTTTACGACGGTATCCACCGGCGGCTACTCACCTCATGCGGAATCCATTGCACACTTTGACTCTTTTCCGATTGAGTTAGTCCTCATCGTTGGAATGCTCTACTCCGGAGCCAGTTTTTCGCTTCATTGGCATGCACTTACCGAGGGCATAGGTGCTTATCGGCGCGTTTCCGAGATCCGTTGGTATTTCTGTCTGATCGCAGGTGCTTTCGGAATGCTCTTGTGGGTAAATCATGGAGAGATCGAATGGTTCCAGAATCTTAGAGAATCTCTCTTCTATGCCGTTTCGTTAGGTTCGAATACAGGTTTTGGAAACTCGGATTACATTCTGTGGATGCCGGCGGCTCATGTGACGCTTTTGGTTTTGATGTTGGTAGGAGGTATGAGCGGTTCCACGGCAGGCGGGATGAAAGTACTGCGTTTGCAAGTGATCTTTCGGTACTCATTTAGGGAGCTGCTTCGAGCCCGTCACCCGAACGCCGTTATTCCTATCCGAATGGGTAGTACAACAATTGAAGAGCAGGTTGCAGCGAAAGTCGTCGGGTTCGTGTTGCTTTATTTGGGTCTTATCGTCGCTGGCGGTATCGCCCTATCAGGCCTGGGCGTTGACCCCGTAACAGCCTTCAGCGGATCCGTGTCTGCAATAGGAAACGTTGGTCCTGCGCTCGGCGAGGCTGGCCCGACAAATAATTATCTTGTGTTCCCAAGGGCTGGGCGCGTGGTTTTGATGGCGTTGATGGCGCTGGGCCGGCTGGAAGTGTTCCCGGCCATGCTCATGTTGGTAGCTAGCACGAGGGGAATAGCCCAACTTCGACGACGCCGGCGACTAACCCACTCAACCTTCAGCCACTAACTATCTGCCGAGGAGAACTGGAGTTAGGGTTGAATAATCTTTGACGGTTAACGGTGCCGGTAGGCGACCTTCTGGAACTTCTTCTATCGACCCCTCTCCATCGGGAAGCTGAACGGGCTCTCCTTCTAAAAAGAAGACCACTCCCTGAGCGTCCTTGGTCAGTGCCGACGCTGTGAATACCAGTTGGGCAGCAGCGCGAATTCTTTGTGCACCTTCAATTTCGAAAAACGTTTGGTTGAGATGAATGGAAATGGTGTTGTTTCTCATCAGCGCAACATCCACCACTTCGGTACCGGCAGGTATCGCTGACACGAATCCGCGCTCGGCCTCCGTTTCTGTCGGGCCCTCAAGGAGATTGTTCAACGGCGCGTCAAGGAAGACAGGCGGAGGTAGGGGCCGTTGGATCTCAACCAATGCGTCGTCGCGCAGAAAATACACTGGATGAAGCGTTGCGTTGGGAAGCAAGGGAGATTTGTTTGTCTCGGCTACCTCTGGTGGAAACACATCCTTGGGGACGGAAAGAGCGGTCGGCTCGCTATCAGAGCTAAGGCCACAACCAACGAGAGTTGCCAAGATCATTGTTAGAGCAGTGAAGGTGGAGCGCTTCGAATTCGCTGTCATCGCCTGCCTGCTCTGGGAAGAGTGATAACGAAACGCGCCCCGGGCTCGCCGTCTGATTTACCTTCGACGCGTGCGCTCCCACCGTGTCGACGAGCATGCTCGTCAACGAGAGCTAAGCCAAGTCCGGCACCATCACCTGCGCCTCGCTTCCTAGCGGCCGCGCCTCGAGTGAACCTTTCAAAGACTAAAGATCGTTCAGATGGCGCCACCCCCGGCCCTGAGTCCTCAACTGCGATCTCAATTTGTCTGCCATTTGGTGCAACAGTTATCCGGGTCGCACCACCACCGTATTTTTGAGCGTTACGCAAAAGGTTGTCCAGCACTTGAGCTAACCGTCTTTTGTCACCCATCACGAGTGCGCCTCGCGCCGTCCCGATTATCTCGAGCGAAGCATCGTTCTCGGTAAGTTTCAAAGTCGCTTTCACCAACTCTTCAATGTTGACGAGATCGCTTTCCATTGGTCCTGAATCTGATCTTGAAAGATCAAGAAGGTCTTGAACCAGATGCTCGAATCGAGCAACTTCATCATTTAAGAGGTTAAGCGCTTCTTTTGTTCGGCCGGAAAGTTCTTCTCGACGGTGTTGCATCACATCAATGGAAGCGCGAAGCGTCATCAACGGAGAACGAAGTTCGTGACTGACGTCAGAAGCGAAACGTGCGTCGCGAGTAATGCGATTCTCCATGGCAGCGGCCATTTCGTTGAAGGAGTTCACTAAGGCTGCAAGATCTGGATCGCGCACCTCCTCAAGCCGAGTGTCGAAACGCCCTTGAGCGATTGAGGTAGCGGCATGAGAAATTTCAGTGAGAGGCCTAAGTAGCCCACCGCTCGCCCAAAGGCCTATCCCCACTCCCACAAGCACCGTAAGAGCACCGCCGACCAACAAGATCAGTGCCAAACTCTCTAGGGTGTTTTCCACCTCCACGAACGGAACCAACTCAAAATAAGCGACTTCGTCCAGAGCCGATGCCCCTCCTGGGCGAAGTTGGAGACCGAACGCTAATACTGGCTCATCATTGAGTCGGTACCTCAAAGAACGCGCATCGCGTGCTTCAACGACGGCTACAACTAACTCGGGTGGTAGGTCGTTTGGCGTGAGGGAGAGCGACGTCCAGGTCTCAGCACCGGTGCGAATAATCGACCGACTTCCGCTAAGGCTTGGCAATGACTCCAATAGCTGAGCGAAATCGGGGTCCTCAGCTCGTAGCGAACTCTGCACCTGCCGAGCATTCGCGAAGAACTGGCGCTCCGATGACTCCTCGCGTTGGCGGAGCATTGATTGTCGAGATAGGCCGTAAGTGATAATGACGAGCACTAAGGCTGCCACTGCAGCGCCGAGAGTGAAGGCCCCGATCACACGGGCGCGGAGTGGTAAACGGCGCCACAACAGGCCGCGGTATTTCGCCACTACGGTTGTAGCTTGTAGCCCATGCCCCGCACGGTCACTACATGGCGAGGGCGAGCGGGGTCGGTTTCGATTTTGGTTCGCAAACGACGAACGTGGACATCAACTAACCGACCATCACCGAAGTAGTCGTAACCCCAAACTTCTTCTAGTAAGTGCTCGCGGCTGAGAACTTTCCCTAAGTGGTCGGAAAGTTCACACAAGAGATGAAACTCGGTTTTGGTGAGATGAATTTCATCGCCGCTCTTACGGACGATGCCCTCGTCAGGAATTATGTCCAGATCACCGATGCTCCTTGGCGCGGCAGCCTTGTCCTCAGACCGGACTCGTCGTAAAAGTGCGCGAATGCGAGCTGACAATTCCTTAGGTGCGATTGGCTTGGTTACGTAATCATCTGCTCCGGCTTCTAAGCCTGCGACCACGTCGCTAGTGCCATCCCTGGCCGTGACCATAATTATTGGGACATCGCTGCTTCGTCTGAGAGCACGACAGACTTCAAAGCCGTCTATGCCTGGCAGGCCAATATCGACGAGAACCACATCAGGAATAGTGGACTTGAAATATTCCAGCGCTTGCTCTCCAGTTTCTGCTTCTAGGACGCTCCATCCTTCATCTTCAAGTGCGAATCGAACGGCGGTACGGATTCGCTGGTCGTCTTCGATCGTTAAGATTCGGATGCTCACACCCTAGATATTGGCCGATGGGGGAGCCTTTTGGGAACCAACTGCGATTTCTGCTTCATTTACGGTGCCGCAGAGTTGTTCCCAGAGGAGAGGTCCAGACGCTATAACCCGCTTGCGGAGTGGCTCGTAGACAGCGATACCGCCCGCTGATCGCACGATCGCAATACCCGCCGCGACATCCCACCACTGCACCCCAATTTCATAAAACCCGTCAAGGCGTCCGCTAGCAACGGAGCAAAGATCGATAGCGCACGAACCTGCCCGGCGAATATCTCGCACTAGCGGGAGGAACTCGGCAAGAATTAACGCCTGTTGCTTGCGGAGATCTGGGTCATAACCAAACCCGGTTCCGATTAACGCGATGGATAAGTCTTGACATGAAGTCACTTGAACGTTGTCACCATTTTTCGTCGTAGCGCCGTCAATTTGCGCCACATACATTTCATCATGAGATGTGTCATAAACAACTCCAATGATCGGCACACCATCGAGTTCCACTGCGATCGACACTGAGTGGCTGGGAAAGCCGTACAGGTAGTTCACAGTGCCATCAAGTGGGTCGATCACCCATCGAAACCCTGAATTGCCGTGGGTGTCGGTTCCCTCTTCCCCAAGTATTCCGTCGTCGGGTCGGGCGCGGCCTATGCCGGCAGTGATTATCTGCTCGGCGTCGCGATCCACTTGGCTAACAGGGTCGGTGGCGGTCGATTTGGAATCGACGTCGCCCGTGTGTCTCCGCAAATGCACTTCGCCCGCTTGACTTGAAAGATCTACGGCAAGATCGCGAAGTTCTTGTAATTCCTCAGACGACGGAAGTGAGTTGCTCAACGTCGCCGCGCTTTTACCGAAGCGACATCAGTCCATTCCGACATGGCCCGAAGTACTAATACGCACACGACAGCGACACCCGCGGCGGCTAGCGCTGAGCCTGCAGCCCCAGCGACGATTATCCATACGCTTAGGTCGTCGCCCCATTGCAGCCGGCCTAGAGCGAATCCCATCAGGCCGCCACAAAGACTCGCGAGTATCACCGCTGAAAAGGCAAGAACCCTTGCCAACACCGATGGTAAAGCCGTCGGTGGATGGCAGTTGTCGTGCCCAGATGTTGTTCGTAGGAAAGGTTCTCGTCCGTGGGCCACCAAAGCATCGTATTCGTATGTCGTCGTGACGTAGGTATGAATGGCAAACTGCGGAGGTGCGAAACTGGGCTGTCGGTGGTGGGATAGTTTGCGACGTGGACCGGATCCTGATGGTGCACAATCAGCGCCGCGGTGGCCGTAGCGACTGGAGTACCCCGGGAGGCGTCATCGATGAAGGTGAAACAGTGCTGGAAGGCCTCACGCGAGAAGTCAAAGAAGAAACGGGGCTAGTCGTTGATGAGTGGACTGGGCCGGTTTACACCGTTTCAGCGGAAGCCCATGACATGAACTGGTTGTTACGGGTTGAAGTTCATTTAGCAGCCGGGTATGCGGGCGTGATCAAGATTGAGGACCCAGACGGGATTGTTACAGCTGCTGAGTGGATCCCTAGAACTCAATTGACGCAGCTGTTGGCTGGCCAACAGCTGTGGCTCAGGGAACCATTGCTTGACTATCTGCAGGGTGAAGTCGAAGAGGGTCATGAATTTAGGTACCGGGTTGACGGGGTTGACTTAGATGATCTTCGAGTTCAACGTCTCTAAATGACAGAGTTTGTTTCCCCCAGATGTTCCTCTTCTACCTTGGCGAGTTGGGTTTATGGGTGACCTACCGATTCTCCACGTGGATATGGACGCCTTCTACGTTGAGGTGGAACGCCAAACTGACCCCTCTCTAATAGGTAAAGCCGTCATTGTCGGGGGAGAATCCGAGCGAGGAGTTGTTGCCTCGGCGAGCTACGAAGCGCGCTCCATGGGGGTCAGGTCAGCTATGTCCAGCGTGTTAGCGAGGAAACTATGCCCAGACGCTGTGTTCGTCCGCTCCAACTTCTCGCGGTATCGAGAAGTTTCGAAACAGGTGCACGAAATCTTTGACTCCGTCACCCCGCACATAGAGCCAATTGCTCTAGACGAAGCCTTTCTCGATATCAGTGGAGCCCACAAACTGTTCGGCAGTTCCGAAACGATCGCCTGGCAGCTTCGAAACGATGTCTATGTGGGAGTAGGGCTGGATTGTTCGGTCGGTGTCGCTAGGTCCAAATTGTTGGCAAAACTGGCTTCGGAAGCAGCAAAGCCCAAGGCCAGCCGCCGTGGAGTTCAACCTGGTCAGGGTGTTTTCCTCGTGCCCCCTAAAGAAGAGACCTCATTTTTGCAGGCGCACCCGGTGGAAGCCCTCTGGGGTGTTGGATCTGTGACGTTCGCCAGGTTAAAGGCGCTAGGTATCTCTACAGTTGGGGAACTGGCACTGGTGCCAGAAGACGTCTTAGTCGAAACTCTTGGAACATCTCACGGAATACATTTGTCAGAACTCAGTCGAGGCATCGACCATCGACGGGTCCATTCCGAAAAGAAGAGTAAGTCAATTAGTCACGAGGAGACATTCGCTCAGGACGTTTTCGATCGAAGTCACTTGGTGAGCGAAATTATTCGACTTTCAGATGCGGTTTCCACCCGCGCTAGGAGAAAAGGATTAGCCGGACGAACTATCCACTTAAAAATCAGACGCCCTGACATGCGGTTCCTCACGAGATCGGTGACTCTTAGCGAAGCTGTTGACATCCTCCCGGTCATTTCAGAAACGGCTATTGAGATGTTGGACCAACTCGACCTCGCAGAAGGCGTCCGATTGCTAGGAGTGGGTTTGAGCAGACTTGGCGCACCGGGTCCGCAGCAACTAACTCTTGTCGGTGAAGAATTAAGTGACCCGGCTTGGGGACAGCTTTCTGCGGCCATGGACCGCATACGAGAACGGTACGGTGAGGCTGCAATTGGCCCCGGTCTTCCTCGAAAAAACGAGGGTATGAATGATTGATGACAGTGATGATGTCAATCTGGAGTGAGGCTCGTCCTAGACTGGAAGAACCGACGAACGGAAGATCTCGTGCCGCTCTCTAACGACGAACAGCGCATCCTTCATCAGATAGAGAAAGAGTTTTACGACTCGGACCCCGAGTTTGCCCGAGAAGTCAGCGAAACGACGCTCTATCGTCACGCGCTTCGCAACATTAAATGGGCGGTAATAGTTGCTGTTATGGGTTTGGTTGGGGTGGTAGCCGCCTTACAGGTTCATTTTGGTCTAGCTTTCGTGGCCTTTTTAGCGATCTTTGTTTGCGCCGTTGTTATTGAACGCAACCTGCGGAAAATGGGCAAGGCAGGCTTTCAAAAAGTCACTGGTCAAGTTCGTAGCGGCCAGATCCGAGCCAACATGGGTGGTTTGTCTGAGCGAATGCGAAATCGGATGCGACGGGATGACCTCTGATCGAGGCCATCCCCTCCAATGTCGCTCTCGCACTTGATGTTGGGGGCACGAAGTTTGCCGCGGGCTTAGTCACTGATGATGGCGATGTCGTCGCCATGAAGCAGGTTCCCACCCCACAGACTTCCCGAAGCGACGACTTGTTCGCGACGTTGTTGGAGTTGGCTAATGATGTTCTCAGTAACAAACCCGAAGTGGCCGTGTGTGGGGTCGGGTGCGGCGGTCCCATGGTCGGAAGCGGTGCGGCTGTATCTCCACTGAATATCCCGGGATGGCGAGAATTTCCGCTTCGCGAACGTCTTCGTGAAGGTTTAGGCATGGACGTGCATATTGACAATGACGCAAAGGCCTTGGCTTTAGGGGAAGCCTGGTTTGGGGCGGGGAGAAATCTTTCCAATTTTCTAGCGATGGTGGTCTCCACAGGAATTGGCGGGGGGCTATTTGTCGATGGACGCCTGTTGGATGGTGGCGACGGCAATGCAGGTCATATTGGACATGTAATCGTGGAGCCAGAGGGAGCTGATTGCGCTTGCGGCTCACGGGGGTGTCTGGAAGCCGAAGCTTCTGGACCGGCCATCAGTCGCAGGCTCGGTGGCGATCCCAGCACGGCAGGCGCACAGGAAAAAAGACGAGCCGGCATGTTGGTGGGACGGGCAGTCGCCTCCGCCGTGAATTTGCTTGATTTGGAGCATGTGCTTATCGGTGGTTCGGTTGCTCTTGGCTTTGGAGACGAATTTTTTGCTGCCGCAAATATGGAACTTTTTGAGCGTTGTCATCTGGATTTTTCTCGAGGGGTGAGGATTTCACCGGTCGGCTTGGGAGCCGAGGCCCCACTAGTGGGCGCTGCCGTTGTCGGTTTTCGAAGTCTTGGTATTGATGCCCGAACGAGATCGATCTGATTAGGATTGCCGTTGTGGCCGGGAAGTCGGGTGCTCTTCGATTGTTTTTCGCTGCAACGAGCGCCGTTGCAGTGCGGCCCAAGTTGTGGGTGGTTGCTCTTTCAACCTTCTGCCGTATGGCTCGCTCACGTTGGTGGCGACGAGCGCCGTTCTTACCGCTTCCCGCCGAAGATTTCCTCCACTTTCGTATGGTCACTATGTATGGCGCCGATGGTTCCATGGAGAAAGACCGCCAGGCGAAAGACATAGTCGCTTGGTTGGAATGGTGTCGAACATGGAGGTCCGTGAAGTCATGAGCGACGACCGAGGATCGGTCCTTGCTGAACGGACTTTGGTTCTAGATGTTGGATATCGACCTCTGTCAATTGTTTCCGTGCGAAGAGCCCTTCTTCTGGTGTTGGCCGATAAGGCAGAAGTTCTTCACGCAAGTCAACGTGTGCTGCGCTCTGAAAAACTTGAAATCTTCGCCCCGTCGATAGCTCGTCTTCGGTACCAAGTCGGTGCTCCCTATCGGCGACGTGCTTCACTGCACCGCAAGGCCGTATTCGCGCGCGACCACTATCTTTGCCAATACTGCGGGCGACGGGCGGAGTGTATTGATCATGTTCACCCGCGAAGCAAAGGCGGGGAACATACCTGGGAGAACGTTGTGGCTTGTTGTCGAACCTGCAATGTGGCAAAGGGCGACACCTTGCCGGAGCATTCACAATTTCGGTTGCGACGTGTTCCACACGCTCCCGAACCCATAGCCGTAGCCGCAGCGTTGCGAAGAGGTGTCCCGCCGGAGTGGGACATTTACCTCCCGAATCGTTTGTCGCTCTCGGCATGAACTCAACCCGAGAATGGGTTGTAGAAAGATGGCACGCCGGGGTACCCGCACTTCATCATCGCCCCGTCCCCGTTGATGGTCGACGGAGGATTTCCATTCTTGAGTTCGACGAACCTACCCTCGTGTTGGGGTCAAGAGGGCGCGATCCGCAGATGTGCGAAACCACCACCCGACGCCAGAGCGGAGGAGGCATGGTCTGGCTCGATCCGCGCGAGTCGACCTGGGTCGATGTTACGTTGCCCCGTAACGACCCCTTGTGGTCAGATGATTTGAGTCGATCCTTTCATTGGGTAGGTGAGACCATCGCTGCGGCTTTCGTTGATCTAGGTCTAAACGCAGGCACCCATAGGGCCAATCTCGTAGGCACTGGGAGCTGGTGCTTCGATGGAATTGGACCGGGAGAAGTCATTTTGTCCGACCGTAAATTAGTTGGTATCGCCCAACGTAGGACTAGATGCTCAGCCCGATTCCAATGCGTTTGGTATCGACACTTCCAGCAACCCGAAGGGCCGACCCAGGTGAACTCCAAAGGAATTGGATGGGCCGACGCTGGTCTTGATTGTTCGATGACGGAAGTACGAAACTTGGTCGTTTCGAAGCTTCTCGCCACCTAAGCCGGGACCAAATCAAGTCGAAAAACTACTTTAGGTGAATTAAAAACGCTTTAGGTGATCAATTTCGCAACTTTGTGTGGTTAATTACACCAATGTCATTCGAAACCTTTTACGGAAAGTGGTGAAAGTCTGTCTAAATGGCTGGACTCGAGCGCATAAGAGTCATAAAGTGTCACAAAGTGGAGGGATAGGGAATGAAGTGGGTTAACTCCCGCAGAATTTCCCAACCACAAAGGTCATTCCCACACAAGATGGCACCAACTCGCGAGGGCAACAGTGGAAGAGCTATTCGTCGGTCAGTTTGAGCATGCGCTTGACGCCAAAGGGCGAATTGTGCTGCCCGCTTCCTTCCGACCTTCTTTTGACCAAAGCGGTTTCTTGATTAAGGGAAGTGAAGGTTGTTTGGCGCTGCTTACCCCTGAACGCTTCCGAGACATAGCGCAAACAATGGCATCTCGTTCCGAAGAAGGTGACGTTCGCCACCGATCAGCGAAGCGGTCATTTGGTGCAGGTGCCGCGCACATCCTGCCCGATAAACAGGGACGAATTGCGGTTCCAGAAGATCTTCGTTCCTTCGCTCATCTGGAACGAGAATGCGTCATTGTTGGTGTAATAGATGAGGTCGAGATTTGGGATAGGTCTCGCTGGCAAGAAATCACCGAGGTGGGAGATTCCTTGTTGGAGTCACCCGACGAATTCACTGAACCTACAGGTGGCGGCTAACAGTGGCTTCTTTCCCCGGTGACTCATCGCCGAACTCGACAGAACACATCCCCGGTGATGTGAAATTCGACCACCTGCCGGTCATGCTCGCCGAAGTGCTCGAGGTTTTCGAAGAAATAGAGGACGGTCTAATCGTCGATGCGACTATAGGGGGAGCGGGTCATGCTCGAGCGCTGCTCCAACAAGCACCAGCCCGTCAACTATTAGGGATTGATAGAGATCCCTCAGCAGTGAAAGTTTCCCGAGATCGCCTCGCGGAATTTGGACAGAAAGCTCAAGTGGTGCAGGGCCGATTTGACGAAATCGGCCAGATTCTTGACCTCGATGGCAGGCAACTGAATGGCGCGCTTTTCGACCTTGGTGTAAGCAGCCACCAGCTGGACACTCCTGGCCGCGGCTTCTCGCACCGTTATGCAGCGCCCCTCGACATGAGGATGAATCCTGATGACGCTCTTGAGGCAGCCACCATCGTCAACAGCTACGGCGAACAAGAACTAACGGATTTGTTACGCACAAATTCTGACGAACGATTCGCCTACCGGATAGCCAAATCGATCATGGCGGCTCGCCCGATTGAATCAACGCAAGAGCTCGCCGACATCGTCCGTAGCGCAGTGCCTGCTGCTGCGCGCAGAAAAGGGCGACACCCGGCTATGCGAACTTTCCAAGCAATTCGCATAGCCGTTAACAATGAACTCGCTCTCATCGAACCTGCTTTAGCTCAGACAATCGAACGACTCAGACCTGGAGGTCGGCTAGTCGTTCTTTCTTATCACTCTGGAGAGGACAGAATAGTGAAACACGTTCTACGCGACGCCGCCGATGGCGTTTGTGTTTGCCCATCGAGCCTGCCTTGTATATGTGGCTCCGAACCTAATGTCAGACTCCTTCGACGCAAGGTAGTCCGCCCAACAGAAGCCGAAATCGAACGAAACCCGAGAGCGGCAAGTGCTCGGTTCCGAGCCGCAGAACGACTCTTCGTAGGAGAGGCGTAGATCTGGTGACCGCTGCGATCGGTATCGACCTACCTCTAAGCCCCGATGTGATCGAAATAGCTGACGGATCGCGGTTCATGGCAAGAAAAGGTCGTTCGTCTCTGGCGAATCGATTTGTCGGCGCAACAACTCTCTTTGGGGTCGTGACATTGCTGGTTCTCCTTGGGGTCGCCATCTTCGGTTTGATGATCAACCGTCGCCACGTGGAGCTGGTGGGTTTACAGAACGACATAACGCAAGAAAGCGAGTCAGTTCGCGAACTTCGCATCCAGCTTGAAACCAAACGGGCGCCAATACACATCGAAAAATGGGCGAGCGACCAAGGGGGAATGCTTCCAGCAGAATCAGCGACACAAATTCAGGTTCGCCGCGAACATCTGAACTCTGGCCGCCAAGTTGAACTCCTGCGTACCCGTTCAAGTGACACCGGCGACTGGCTGTCAGTCGATCGGCTACTGACTGAAGCATTAGCTATCGCCGCTTCCAACAACGGCCGATAAGGAACAGGCCGGAACTCCAGTGGCACCGTCTGTTGGAACCCAGGAAAGGTCCCATTCGAAATCGGCGACTCCGCCCGAGGTTCCTCATTCCTCAATTTCAGGGACACGGATATCTAGCCCTCAAGGTCAAATGGGTTATCGAGGACGACGAATTGGCCTTCTGATTCTGTCCACTGCGTTGATTTTCACGCTGCTAACAGCCCGGTTAGTAGATATCCAAATAGTGAATCGCAACCAGTACATAGACGGAATTAATGGTCACAGCGTGAGGTCTTCGATCAGTGGTTCACGCGGTGCGATCCTTGACAGAAACCTGTCCGTCCTTGCTTTTAGTGACACGTTGCCCACGATCGGCGCCAACCCAGAATCTGTAGCCCACCTGTACGCCTTCGCCTCGCAGATAGCGCCGCTAATTGGCGAATCACAAAAAACCATCATCGATCGACTCAGAAGCGACAAGGCGTACGTTCATCTAAAACGACAAGTATCACCGGACATCGCTGACCAAATCCGAAAGCTCGGATTGGCCGGCATCGAAATTCGGGACGAAACAGCGCGGCTCTACCCAAATGGTGATGATTTTGCTCGCAACATCATCGGCAATGTCGATGTGGATCAAAAACCGTTAAACGGGCTCGAATTACAATTTGCGCCCCTTCTCTCGGGACAAGCAGGGTCCCGAACGAATTTCGTGTCTGGAACTGGCTCCGGCTCCGTAAGACTGCCAGGCGATGACATCGCCTTTGAACCAGCTCAACCCGGACAAAGTCTGGTTACGACGCTTCACGCCCCAACTCAATTGTTCGTGGAAAGTGTTCTGCAAGAAGCAGTTGCGACAAGTGGCGCAAATTGGGGAACTGCAATAGTTCTGGATGTCGCAACAGGCGAAGTGCTCGCCTTAGTCGACATCGCCAGTTCAAGCACGCCCGGTCAAGCGCGTGTTACAGGCAGCAGCGGAGCCTACATCAACTCGTTCGAACCGGGATCGGCAACCAAGCCCTTCACAATCGCGGCAGCTTTGGAACAAGGCAGAATCGCGCCCGACCAAATCATTAACGTTCCGGCTAGCTACAAGTACTCGGACAAAGTCTACAAACAGCAAGGTGTGAACGAAGATAGGCAATTATCAATATCGGAGATACTTGCCAAATCATCCAACATCGGGACCATTCGCATCGCAGAAGAACTGGGCAAAGACCAACTGTATTCTTACCTGCGAAAATTCGGATTCGGAGAATTCACCAGCGGGCAAGCGAACACCCCCCCATGGCCCGGCGAGACCAGAGGAAAGCTTCACCATCCTGCGCAATGGGAGGGAACTCGTTTAGCGAACATAGCGTTCGGACAAGGCATTTCTGTGACAGGGATGCAGTTGGCAGCTGCGTTCAACACCATCGCGAATGATGGCAAATACATCGCTCCCTCTTTAATACGTGGAATAGCGGGTTCCGATGGGGTGATACATCCAATTTCCTCTGGAGTGCAACGCCAAGTAGTGAGCGCGACCACTGCGAAGACAATGCGCGGCATGCTTGCTGGTGTGGTCACGCAAGGAACTGGAACGCGAGCACAAGTCGACGGGTACTCCGTTGCTGGAAAAACAGGAACAGCGCAAAAACCTTTAACGGACCGCGCCGGATACAGCGATGCCTACACCGCAACGTTCGCTGGTTTCGTTCCTGCGGAAAATCCGAGGTTTACCATCGTGGTGGTCCTCGATGAACCAGATGAATATTATGCGGGCCGCACGGCGGCCCCGGTGTTCTCCAAAATAGCGACTGGCGCTCTGCGGGCGTTTGGCGTGCCGCAAACGAAGTAGCGATCGATGATTGGAGCGTCCCTCGCAGAAATCGTCGCGCAAAGCGGTGGCCAGTTGTTGACACAATCGCCCTTAGAAATGGGCGAAGTGCGGCTGTCGGGCGTTAGTCATGACAGCCGCGTCGCAAGAAACGGTGATCTGTTCGCCTGCATTTCCGGAGATCAACACGACGGGCATCTCTTTGCCGCGGAGGCACTAAGGGCGGGCGCCTTAGCACTTCTGGTTGAGCGTGAACTAGACGACGCCATACCACAAGTAGTGGTGCCTAACGTCCGAAAAGCCTTAGGCCCAGTCGCTGCTTCAATCTACGGCGAACCCTCCAAACACCTCAAGGTGGTGGGTGTCACAGGGACAGCAGGAAAGACCACGACGACACAGGCCCTAGCCGAGGTACTCAAGAGCTGCGGTGAGAGCAGCAGCTCGATGGGGACTCTTGATGGACAGCGCACCACTCCCGAAGCACCTGAATTGCAGAGATCGTTTGCGCGGCTACTCAAGAGTGGTACCGATTGGGTGTGTATGGAGGTGTCCTCTCATGGTCTCGAATTGGGTCGCGTTGACGGCACTCACTTCGCCGCTGCGCTTTTCACCAACTTGAGTCCCGAACACCTCGATTTTCACGGAGACATGGACGCATACTTTCGAGCCAAGCGCAGACTGTTTGACGAGAGAACCGAAACAGCAATCGTGTCAGTCGGCGACGAGTGGGGCAGACGATTAGCACGCGAACTCGGTACGTCACGCGAGGTAGTCGAGGTTGACCCCAAGCTGATCCAAGACCCGAGAGTTACAGCGAATGGCGCTACCTTCATGTGGCGCGACCAAGAGATAGAAACCACACTCGTCGGATACTTCAACCTGCTCAATTTGTTGATGGCCGCAGAAACGCTGAACGCTTTAAGGTTCGATCGAGCCGACATTGCGCGTGGACTACGACAAGTTCAACCGGTTCGAGGAAGGATGGAACCAGTCTCCGTCGCTCGATCCGACGTCTGTGTTCTAGTGGACTACGCCCATAAACCGGCCGCGCTTTCTGAAGCTCTGAAAGCCGCTCGAAGTATTACAGCGGGGAGCGTATGGGTGGTGCTCGGCGCCGGAGGTGATCGCGATCAGAAAAAACGATCCATGATGGGAGAAATAGCCGCTGGTTTAGCCGACGAAGTGATCGTGACTTCAGACAATCCCCGGTCAGAGGACCCAGCCGATATAGCTAACCAAATAATCGTCGGAACTCAACGCGGAAGGGCGCGCTCTCAAATCATCCTCGATCGGGCCGACGCAATCCATTTGGCGATTGGCGAAGCTGTCGCAGGAGACCTAATTCTTGTGGCTGGAAAGGGCCACGAAACACATCAGACTATTGGTCAGGAACGACGACCTTTCGACGATGTTGCTGTTTGTGAGCAAGCTCTAGCGACCCGATTAGAAGGTAGGAGCTGATGATCGCGCTTCTGATCGCAGCAGGCGTCGCGATGGGGGTAAGCCTTGTCGGCACGCGCGTTCTAGTGCCCTGGTTGCGAGCCCGCGGGGTCGGCCAACCAATCCGCCTCGACGGCCCGGAGGGTCACCTCACCAAGGCAGGTACTCCCACCATGGGAGGGGTTGCAATAGTTGGCGGAGCGGTAGCCGGCTACCTCGTGAGTCATCTTCGACCGGAAACGATTGTCACTCGGTCGGGCATTGTTCTCCTTATGGCAATCGTTGCTGCAAGTGCTGTTGGACTAATCGACGACTGGATCAAGGTCAGTAGAGAGCGGAACCTGGGTCTTAACAAATCGGCCAAAATTATTGGCTTGCTCGGGGTAGCGATCGGGTTTTCGATTCTCGCGATGTATTGGGCTCAAACCAGTCCAGTAATTGCACTGACTAGGGCCGAATTACCCGGCATCAGCCTCGGGAAGATTTTGTGGGTGGTTTGGGCCTCCATTCTGGTGATTGCTACCGCCAACGCTGTCAATCTCACCGATGGGCTTGATGGATTAGCCAGCGGATCAGCGGCGATTGGATTCTCAGCATTTGTGGTGATCGGTTACTGGATCTTTAGACATCCCGAGAATTACGACGTTAGCCACGCATTGGATCTGGCGATCGTTGCCGCGGCGATGACCGGAGCTTGCATCGGCTTTCTTTGGTGGAACGCTCCGCCGGCGAGAATTTTCATGGGGGACACTGGATCGCTAGCGATAGGCACTGCTTTCGCTGGACTGGCCTTACTCCTCGAAACTCACCTGCTCCTGCCAGTAATCGGTGCCCTCTATGTCCTTGAGACACTCTCGGTGATTCTCCAGGTTGGCAGCTACCGGATCTTTGGCCGCCGCGTCTTTCGAATGGCGCCTATCCACCACCATTTTGAACTAGTTGGTTGGCCCGAAACAACGGTCCTTATCCGTATGTGGATCATTAATGGAATCTGTGTCGCGTTCGCGTTGGGTGTGTTCTATGCCGACTTCATCGGGCTTGATTCGGCTGCCCTAATACAGCCAACAGCTTTGCGGTGTTTGCTGTGAACGCCCCCGACCTTTCCCGTGTGCTTGTAGCCGGATTAGGAGTAACCGGTAGGGCAGTAGTCGAAGCCTTAAAGGCGCGTAAAAGCGAAGTACTTGCGGTCGACGACCAACCAACGTCTGTCGCTGCAGTTGCTGAGGAATTAAAAGTTGAACTCCTTGATTCGAGTTCGGCGACAGAATTAGAACGAGCATTTTCTGGGATCACGTCGGTGGTGCCAAGCCCGGGCATTCCATGCCACCATCGTCTCTACCGGCTAGCAGATGCTTCAGGTGTTGAGATTTTAAGCGAGCTCGATCTGGCGGCGCTTTGGAATGACCGTCCATGCGCTGCGGTTACTGGCACCAACGGGAAAACGACCGTGACTGAATTAACAACCCAAATGTTGTTGGCTTCAGGCATGCAGGCCGCCGCTGTCGGTAACACGGACACACCTTTCGTCTCCGCGATCGATGACAAAGAAATCAGATACGAAGTATTCGTTGTCGAAGCCTCGTCTTTTCGTCTCGACAGGGTCCGTCGGTTTCGCGCCAAAGCGGCGGCCTGGCTCAATCTTGCCCCAGATCATTTGGATTGGCACGAAAACTTTCAGGCCTACGCGAGCGCGAAATCGAAGATATGGGAAACGCAACACGAAGGAGATATCGCAGTGGCGCCCCATGATGACGTAGCAGTTGGCCCCTGGACGAAGCACATCTCCTCCCAGTTGCTGACCTTCGGACTTGGAAAAGGCGATGTGCACTGCACTGATCGTGAACTCATTGCTCACGGCGAACGGATAGTGAAAGTTTCTGAGCTTCGTAGGTCACGCCCACACGATCAACTCAATGCATGCGCAGCTACCGCTCTTGCGCTATCCATGGATGCTTCGGTGCAGTCGGTTGCTGAAGTACTGGCGAACTTTGATGGGTTAGCTCATCGCCTCGAATTTGTCGCGACAGCAGACGGAGTCCGATTTTTCGATGACAGTAAGGCCACGACCCCTCACGCCACAGTTGCGGGTATGGCCGGATTTGATCAAGCGGTGCTGATTGCTGGAGGACGTAACAAGGGTCTCGACCTTTTAGAACTGCGAGAGCTCGCTCCGAGGCTCGCAGGAGTAGTAGTGATTGGCGAATCAGCGGAAACACTTACCCACGTTTTCGATGGGATTGTCACGACGACCCTGGCGAACTCAATGGAAGAGGCTGTCAAGGCAGCGACGGCAATAGCACAAAGTTCAGGGGGCGATGTGGTGCTCTCGCCAGCGTGCGCATCGTTTGATTGGTATCGCGACTACAACGAACGGGGCGATGACTTCCAGCGGTTTGTCAGACTGCTCGAACAAGGGCAGATTCAACCATGATCGCGTTGCAGAACTATCCACGAGCCCGGGCCTATCCACATAATGATTCCCCGGGTCCTTCAATGCGCTACTTGGCCATGCTTGGGTCGATCCTGTTGCTGATGTTGACGGGCGTTGTCATGGCGCTCGCAGCATCAAACCCAGCCTCGATCGGGCAAGATGGCGGCGCTTTCTCGGAGTTTGGCAAACACGCCACGCATGTCACATTTGGGATATTTGCTTTGCTCTTCACGGTAGGTCGCGATTATCGATCGTGGAGACGTATCGCCCCATCACTCCTAGCCGCTGCGTGTCTCGGATTAGTTCTTGTGCTCCTCTTTGGTCACTCGAGCGGAGGTAGTCGCCGCTGGCTCGATTTGGGTTTGTTTGGCCTGCAACCATCGGAAATAACGAAACTGGCCTTAGTCGTGTCGCTAGCGTCGTTCCTTGATCAGCGTCGCTATTTCCTGGATCGCATAGATCGCGTCACAATCCCGGTCGCTGTAGGCATCGCAGTTCTATGCGGCTTAATTATCAAGCAGCCGGATCTCGGTACTGCGGCCATACTTGGCTCTATCGCTCTCGGAATGATGTGGGCGGCGGGGGTTCCTTTCAGGCATTTGGGGCTGTTGCTGGTTCCAGGCTTGGCGGCGGGTTTATTTCTCGCTTTAGCCGAGCCGTACCGAAGAGGCAGAATCATTGGCTTTTTCTCCGCTACGGAGAACAGTGAAGGTGCTGGCTATCAAGTCACACAGGGCTTGGCGAGTCTCTCTAACGGCGGTTTCAGGGGAACAGGACTTTCGGCGGGCCACGCTCAATGGGGGTGGGTACCCGAGGCTCCTAACGATTTTGTGTTTGCAGTTGTAGGAGAACAGTTGGGTCTCGTTGGTGCTTTAGCTGTGCTGGTATTGCTTGCAACCATCATCCTTACGGGATTTCGTACAGCGCAGATTGCTCCGGACGTTTTCGGGTCACTGCTTGCCGCTGGGATATCTGTGTGGTTTCTTTTGCAAGTCTTTGTGAATCTGGGGGGCGTGCTGCGCCTGCTTCCCATCAGCGGCGTAACGCTGCCTTTCGTTTCTTCTGGTGGCACCTCACTAATTGTGAACGCGGCGGCGGCTGGGTTGCTGCTCAATATCACCCGGCAGTCAAAATGAAATCGAAAAAAGTTGGTGCCGTTGACGCTTCTCGGGGCGGGATCATCGTCGCTGGCGGGGGCACAGCGGGTCATCTTCTTCCTGGGATAGCAGTCGCTGACGAACTTGTTAAACGGGGGTGGCCACGCGAAGCGGTGCTTTTTGTGGGGAGTTCGCGAGGAGTTGAACTGGAGATGGTGCCTGCATCTGGCTACGGACTCGTTGCCCTCAGCGGGCGAGGACTTAATGGACGTCGGGTCTCGCCTCAAAACCTTTTGAATCTAGTGGCAATCATGTGGGCGATATTTCGAGGAAGTTGGATAGTTCGCCGCCGCCGCCCCAGTGTTGTGTTGTCTCTCGGAGGGTACGCGGCATTACCAGCCGGTATCGGAGCTGTGGTTTTTAGGGTGCCATTAGTATTGGCGGAACAAAACACAGCAGCCTCCGCTGCCAACCGGCTCATGACAAAGTTTGCAAGAGCGGCGGCAGTGCCGTGCGCTGGTACTGGTTTAAGAAACGAAGTCGTTACTGGAAACCCGGTTCGGCAAGCTGTGCTTCGAGCGGATCGCGACGGCCGATCACTTCGAGATGGACTTGGCTGGCCGATAGATAAACCGGTCATTGTCGTTTTTGGTGGCTCGCTCGGATCGCGACGCATCAATCAAGCAGTTTGGGAAGCTGCGAAAGTGGGTGATTTGCCGCTTATCCATCATGTCGTGGGTCGACGTGACTGGCAGGCTCTCCCCAAGAACCTGCCAGCCAACGTGATGGCCTACGAATACGACGACGATCTGCCAAACGCGATGGCGGCATCAGATTTAGTCGTTTGTCGGCCCGGCGGTTCTAGCGTCGCGGAGATTGCGCTCTTAGGGCTACCAGCTGTGCTGGTCCCCCTGCCTAACGCCCCGAACGACCACCAGAGCCGTAACGCCCAATTTCTGGTCGATTCAGGATTAGCTGTTTCGGTGCCGGATGAAGAGTTCGACGGGGAACGTTTTCGTGATGAAATCGACCGGATGTTGATGAGATTTCGAAGTGAATCCGATCCGGACTTAGCCCGTCGGGAACGTAGCGTCGGATATCGCGACGCAACGGAGAGGGTTGCGGATCTGGTGATGCAGCATTGTTTGGCACGGTGTGTACCGTCAGACCAGAAAGATGAGGCGCTTTGAAATTGATCAAGTCGTCACAGTCACCGATTAGAGGTGACGCATCTATTCATGTGGTGGGTGCTGGCGGGGCTGGCATGAACGCTATTGGAGCCGTGCTGATGTCTATGGGGCACCCAGTGAGCGGCAGCGACCTCCGTGACTCAGCCGGCGTGAATCGGCTGCGTTCCTTAGGAGCGCGAATCGAGATTGGACATAACGCCGACAATTTGGGCGACTGCGAAGTCATCTGTAGGTCTACGGCCGTGCCAGACGACAACGTGGAGATTGTGGCAGCGCTTCAGAGCGGTCGTCCCGTGTTGAGTCGGGCCCAAATACTTGCTCAAATCTGCAAAAAAAAACGGACCGTGGGGGTGGCTGGCACACACGGGAAAACCACTACGTCATCAATGTTGGCGTTGGCATTGATGGGCTGTGACTTCCATCCGTCTTTCATCGTGGGTGGAGATTTAAACGAGATTGGGTCTGGCGCGGTTTGGGATCGAGAAGGTGAACTTTTCGTCGTCGAGGCTGACGAATCTGACGGTACGTTCTTGGAGATCGCGGCTGAAGCTGTCGTAGTGACCAACATCGAAGCCGACCATCTTGACTATTTTGGTTCCTTTGAGACGTTGGTAGGAGCCTTTGAAACTTTTCTTTCCTTGGCAAAAGGACCTCGCGTCGTATGTGCCGACGATGAGTGCGCTGCGAGTGTCGCTAAAACGGTCGGAGGATGCGTCACGTACGGCACTTCAGAGAATGCGGACTATCGAATTGTCAATATTGAGAGTCATCGCTACTCATCGAAATTTACCTTGCGGAGAGACAGTATTGACCTGGGTGAATGTGACCTCCCCATCCCCGGTGTCCACAACGTTCGCAACGCTGCGGCTGCTCTAACCATCGCGATTGAACTCGGAGGGGAGCCCCAAGCAGCGATCTCAGCGCTGGGAAGATTTGCTGGCGTAGCGCGAAGGTTTGAGTTTCGCGGCGAACAAAGCGGAGTTGTGTACGTCGACGATTATGCGCATCTCCCCACCGAGGTTTCCTCCGTGTTGAGCGCGACAAAGGCGGGCGAGTGGGAAAGAGTGGTTGCAGTATTTCAGCCACACCGGTACAGCCGTACGGCTGGACTGTGGAGAGATTTCGAGCATTCCTTCGTCGATGCGGACCATTTGGTACTTACCGGTGTTTATGGGGCGGGTGAACCGGCCCGTCCCGGTATCACCGGAGAACTGTTACTGCGCGCCGTCCTTGATGCCCATCCTCATGCCTCGGTCACGTATCTACCAGGTCGGGAGCAAGTACCCGAATATTTAAGTTCGATTCTTCGCCCAGGAGATTTGTGTCTGACCATGGGCGCTGGTGATCTGACATCGGTCGCGGATGAAGTTCAACAACTGCGCGGATCGTTGCTGGCGTGAACTCCGACAAAGCACACCAAACTGCGGTGAAGGAGGCTAAACGCCTCTTAGGCTCGCTGGCGCAAACGGACAAAAACCTAGGAACGATGACCACTTATCGCGTGGGTGGACACGCTGCGTTGTACGTTGAAGCGCAAAGCGAGAAAGAGTTGTCTCAGGTAGCCGTGGCACATCAGTCCACTGGCCTCCCAGTTCTGGTTGTCGGAAAAGGATCGAATCTACTCGTTGCCCAAGCGGGCTTTCCCGGAATTGCCGTAAGCCTGGGAGAGCATTTCGGAGCTAGCGAAATTGATACTGAACATGCTGTTGTTCGCGCGGGCGGACCTGTCGCTTTGCCTGCTCTCGCGCGAAGGTGTGCTCGCGCAGGACTAACTGGATTCGAATGGGCAGTAGGCGTACCGGGCTCCATCGGTGGGGCGGTCCGAATGAACGCCGGTGGGCATGGAAGTGACATGGAGGCATCCATAGTTGAGGCGAGCATCTTCGACTTCGCAACTTCTTCAACTCAACTCTGGGACAAGCAACGGATACGTTTTGGGTACAGACAAAGCGCTATAGGAGCAACTCAAATTGTTTTAGAGGCAACTCTTCAACTAGCGCACGACCTCGATGGTGATGCGCTAGGCGTGCTTGGAGACATCGTTCAATGGCGTCGCGACAACCAACCTGGTGGTCAAAACGCAGGTTCAGCGTTCGTGAACCCTGAAACCGAAACCGCTGGCGAACTTCTCGATCGGCTGGGGTTCAAGGGTTTTCGCATCGGTTCCGCCCAGATTTCCGAAAAGCACGCGAATTTCGTCCAAGCTGACCCGGGAGGTTCATCGGACGATGTAGATGAGGTCATCCGAACGGTAGCGGCGCGGGTGTTCAAGGAAGCGGATATTGAGCTTCGCACTGAAATCCGGCGAGTGGGGTTTGAGACGCGATCATGAGCATAGCGACAGGTCAAGGCCGCCGATTATCTGGGTCCCATCAGATTCTCGCGGCGCTTGCATTAGCTTTCGCAGTCGCGGTAGCTAGCTATGTTCTGTTAGGAAAGTCGGCGCTGTTCGACGTCGAGCGAGTGGAGATTTACGGGCTTCACCGAGTGACTCTGGCTGAGGTCGAAGAACGACTTGGCTTCCGCAGCGGAGACCCCTTGCGTTCTGTGAACTCGGAAGAAGAAGCACGGAACCTCGAAGGTCTTCCGTGGGTGCAGGCTGTTGACATCGAACGCAAATGGGATGGTCTTGTAATGGTAGAAATCACGGAGCGTCGAGCCGTAGCACTCGCCATGGTCGCTCTTGACCAGTGGGCTCTCATTGACTCCTCTGGACGTGTCCTGACTGGGGGGCTTTCTTATCCCCCTGACCTTCCCCGCCTTAGCGGTGTGCACGCAGCGGGGGTACCGGGCAGTTACATGATGGAGGACAGCAAACTGCTACTTTCGGTGCTCGGCGCGCTCCCAACTGACTTAGCTCAACGTGTTCTTAGCCTTCGTCGAGACGCGAACGGTGAAATTTTGGGAAGTCTTGCGAGTGGCCAAGAAGTCATATTCGGAGATGAAGACCGACTTGCTGCCAAGGTCGTGGCCCTGGTAGCCGTGCTGAGCCACCTAGGAGACCAAAACCGAAACGATAGATATATTGATGTGTCGACTCCCTCCAAAGTTCGAGTCCGAAGCGAGGATAAGAGAACTGCCTCCCCCTAGTCTGCAAGAACTCCGGGCAGGGCGGACTTGTATCAGATCAAACTTGCGCTACCGTCAAGGTTGCCTGTTCTGCGCTTGACGTGGCAGATGTTGACGAGACACCCAGGAGACCCAGTGGCCAGCCCCAAGAACTATCAGGCCGTGATCAAAGTTGTCGGCGTAGGCGGCGGCGGCTGCAACGCACTGAACAGAATGATCGAATCGGGTCTGACAGGCGTCGACTTCGTCGCAGTGAATACAGATGCCCAGGCACTCTTAATGAGCGACGCTGATATCAAGCTTGATATAGGCCGCGAATTGACTCACGGGTTCGGCGCGGGTAGCGACCCGGACATCGGGCGTCAGGCCGCAGTGGAACACGCTGAAGAAATCGCCAAAACCCTTGAAGGCGCCGACATGGTTTTTATTACTGCTGGTGAAGGTGGAGGCACAGGGACGGGCGCCGCTCCAATCGTCGCGGACATTGCTAAAGAATGCGGAGCGCTGACGATAGCTGTCGTCACTCGACCATTTCTGTTCGAAGGCCGACGTCGCGCTGTTCAGGCGGACACCGGAATCCAAGACCTCAAAGAAAGAGTTGATACTCAAATCGTTATTCCCAATGACCGTTTGCTGAGTGTGGCGAATGAACACACCTCCATGGTTGACGCATTCGAGATGGCGGATGATGTTCTTCGTGAAGGCGTACAGGGGATCACGACTTTGATAACTACCCCTGGTCTCATAAACACCGATTTTGCTGACGTAAAAATGATCATGTCGAACGCAGGATCGGCTCTTTTGGGGATCGGGCGAGCACATGGAGAAAATCGCGCTGAAAACGCTGCACGGCAGGCCGTATCTGGCCCCTTGTTGGAAGCGTCGATCGAAGGTGCGCGTGGAATTTTGCTCAACGTGACAGCATCGAGTGACCTTGGACTTCACGAAGTTCGCAACGCCGCCGATGTGATTCACGACGTCGCTCACCCTGATGCCAACATCATCTTTGGAACCGTTATTGATGAGGCTATGGGCGATGAGATTCGTATCACCGTGATCGCTGCGGGCTTTGACCGGTGGGATGATGGGGCAGCTGGCTCAACGAGATCTTCCACATCGCCACCACCAGGCGAAATTGCTGATATTTTCGATGGAGAAGATAGTGAAGGAACCCATTTCGATGGTGACGATGACGACGAATTCGACGTGCCATCTTTTTTGAAGTGATCCGAACGAGGGTTGCTTCTTACTCGGGAAGATAGCCACATGTTGACTTTTTCTCGCCGAATCAGTGACGAATATTCGGTGCGGCTCCGGTTCTCGGACCGCAGTGATGGGGATGCTTGTTTACCAACATTTCTTCTCGGCGAGCGGGCAGTGATGACGGTTCCATCTCAGGTGCATGGGGCCGAAGTGTTCACAGTGAGTCAACCCGGCGAGGGAAACGGCACCGAATGCGACGCGTTGTTAACGACATGTCCAGGTGCGCTGGTTGGGGTTCGCACAGCTGATTGTGTGCCAATTGCTATATATGGGGTGTCCGTCGGGAACATTCCCATTGTGGGTGCCATTCACGCTGGATGGCGTGGGATTCGCGCTGGGGTGATTGACAACGCCATGCAGCAGGTTCGTGGTTACGGAGCGCACCACGTGCGGGCAATCATCGGTCCTCACATAAGCACAGACCATTACGAATTTGGAGCGGTTGAACTCGAGGAAGTTGTTGCCGTGGTCGGCGACAAGGCTGTGGGTTACACGAAAAGTGGCAAGCTGGCCTTAGATCTGGCGGCGGCTGTTCGAGAACAGCTGGTCAGAAACTCTGTGGCAGTTGATCACCACATTTGTCGTTGCACGGCAAGCGACGGACGGTACTGGTCTCACAGGGCGGATCGAGACACTCAACGCGGTGCTCTCATGGTAGATATCAGAAGGTCGCTATGAACTCCGAACGTCGGCTGAGCTCCGAACAAGTGGTCGACCGTGCTGGCGTTCTCCGCGAGCGCGTTCGGTCGTTGGGTGGTGATGACGTCGACATCGTCGCAGTTACCAAAGGTTTTGGTCCATGGGCGCTACGTGCTGCGTCAAAGAGTGGTTTCGAGATGGTCGGGGAAAGCTACGCCCAAGAGTTGGAGTCAAAGTGGGCGCAGCTAAAGGACGAGGAACATGACTGTCTTGACGTGCATTTCATCGGTGGAATGCAAACCAACAAAGTTCGCAGAATCGCTCCGGTCGTCGCAGTCTGGCAGACGTTGGATCGTCAGTCTTTGGTGAACGAGATAGCTAAACGAGCTCCCACATCGTCGGTGATGATTCAAATCAATTTGACTCACAGTGAAACCCAGGGTGGGTGTCAGATTTCTGAGGCTGCCGACATTGTTGCTATGGCCCGGTCGAAGGGCCTCAAGGTGATTGGTGCCATGGGAATCGGACCCCAAGGAGACGACCAAATAATTAGAGCGGCTTATCGAAGTCTGGTCTTGTTTGCTGACGATAACGCGTTGCCGCATCGGTCTATAGGGATGACCAACGATCTTGAGATTGCGATCGAATGCGGAAGCACAATGGTTCGAATTGGAACTGCTTTGTTTGGTGAACGTCCAGCACGCTGACATCGCGGTACCCTCAGCGACGAGGAGGAGGCGCATGGCTTCGATGTGGCGGCAGGCGATGCTGTACCTCGGGTTAGGACCCGATGAAGGATATGACGAACTGGACGAGATTCAGCATCCCGGTAGTTCGACGCAACCTTCCTCTCCGACTGGCGATCCCGTAACCGTTGTGACTAGCCCGACTTCACCGGCGACTATGCCTGACAGTTCGGTGGGTGCACCTGTTGGTGCTTCGGGAGCAGCTCCCACGGGTTCGGTGAGAACTATCCCCATTACCAGTGCCAAACCTCACGTGGTTGCTCCGCGAACGTTCAACGAGGCTCAACAGCTCGCAGACCGTTTCAAGGCAGACCAACCGGTGATTGTCAACCTCCAGACTGCTAATCGAGATCTCGCGAGAAGGATCATCGATTTTGTGAGCGGTCTTTGTTACGCCCTTGGAGGGAAGATGGAGAAGGTCGCTGATCATGTATATTTGCTCGCCCCATCTCATGTGAACCTTGCCGAGGAGGAGCGACAGCGCCTCCAAGAGCGCGGTTTGCACTATTAATTAGAGGCCTGTTCGTGATTCAAATCCTGTGCACCCTTTGCGATATTTATGTATTGGCTATTTTTGGACGAATTATTTTTAGTTGGATTCCCATTGCGCAGGACAGTCCAGTAGCGATTGTCCGCACGTTCCTCGTCAAGGTTACCGAGCCGCTTATGGGTCCTCTGAGGAGGGCGCTGCCTCCTCTTCGCCTAGGTGGTTTTGGGTTAGACCTCTCTCCTATATTGGTGTTGATTCTGATCCAATGGGTGCTGGCCGGTGTGATCCTTAATTGCGGCTGAGTTTTATTCGACTGCTTTCCAGTTTCAGCTCGGCTGCCTTGTTGTTAGTGTCACCACATGAAGTTGACCCCCGTTTTGCTTGAAACGCAGCAATTTCCTGAGCGGTTTAGGGGGTATGACCCTGACTCGGTTGATGACTTTCTTGAACGCGTCGCCGCGGGGTTGAGTGAACTCCAGGAGCGTCTAGACGAGTTGGCCGACCGCCTCATTGAGGCAGAAGAACGGGCCTCGGAAACTGGTTCCGAAGGCGAGATTGAAGTCATTGACGGTCGCATGGATGCAATTGAGAGCATTAAAGAGGCATTGGCGACTGCTCCGCGTTTCGAGTCCGACGAGTCGAGTGCAACGAACATGGAAATTGCGATAGATGCGGTCGATACGGGAGAGCTCGCTAAACACCAATCAGTCGCAGTCGGTGCCAACAAGATCCAAATTGAACGGATAGCCGAGCTGATCACCTTGGCGCGAGACACTGCCGATGATGTGATTGACGAGGCCGTTGCCTCCGCACGAGAGCAAATTGGTGACCTGCTAGCAGACGTCCTCGTCGCATCGTCAACAGATCTGGCGGCGAGTGGCGCTCTAGAACGCAAAGCGGAGTTAGAAGTGGAGTTGCTGGATCTTGATGCTCGAGTGAATGCTCGCCGTAATGATGCGAATCAACTAGCAGACTTGATCGAAACTCGGAGAAGAGCTTTAGGAGAGATAGCACGAGATCTCGGTGGCCGTCCCGATGGCCCGGAGGTAGACCACCCAGCTTCCTCCGGTGAAGTCGGTGGATGGGCCACAATTGATGGTTCTATTGTTGAGCAAAGCCTCGTGGACGCCTCCGGCGTTCCGGTCAAAGAAACCCGATCAGGTACAGAAATCGATGATCCGTTTTTTTCGGCGCTACAGAAGCGGGAGTCGCTCGAGGGGGAGTAAGACCCGATTCAAACCTCGGTCAACGTCACTTGAGGTTCGTCCCCACCTGCTAGCCATACAATTCTCGAAGCCAAAACTGCTGCTGTGACGGTAGTTTCGTGGCCTTTGATCGCCCCTAAGTTTGCCGGCGACCACGCCACTTCGACCTCGATTCGCTGCGTGACCTCAAGATCTGCATCTTTTCTCGCCTGTTGGATAGTTCTGATTAGGTCTCGGGCTCGGCCTTCGGCTTCGAGCTCTGGAGTGACATCGGTGTCAAGGACAATTACAGCATCGTTCGATCGCAATGCGGCGGTGCTTTGTGGGTCAGCAGGATCAAGCGCTAGGTCATATTCTTCGACTTGCAGTGTGTGCCCTGCGACACTGATTTGGTGTCCATCGGTTAGAGACCATTCACCGCGTTTGGCAGCGGCGAAAACCTTCTGAACGTCGGCGCCTAATCGGGGACCAAGAAGGTTGCCATTTGGTCGCAGGCTAAGAGTAGCGAGGTTGCCGATTTCGGCTGTCAATACAACTTGGTGTACGTTAATTTCCTCGGCTAAAAGATCGACGACCTCGCGAAGGTCCTCTGCGTTTGTTCCCGCCACGGTGACCTTTGATAGAGGCAACCGCACTCGGAGTCCAGCATCTTCTCGCAGGCGAAGAGCCGTTGATGCCACCTCTCTGATTTGATCCATTCTTGATACCAACTCGGGATCGGCCGGGAGTTCCTCAAGATGCGGCCAGGTGGCAAGATGAACGCTTTCTCCTCCGGTCAGGCCACCATGTATTTCCTCCATAATCATTGGAAGAAATGGCGCAGCGATTCGAGTAAAAGTGGTCAGAACTGTGTACAGCGTGTCGTACGCATCTGGATCGCCTTGCCCGCCGCCTTCGGGTCCCCAAAAACGATCTCGCGAGCGACGGATGTACCAGTTATTGAGAGCGTCGATGAAACTTTGAATTTCTGAAGCCGCTCCGGGGAGGTCGTAAGCGTCTAGGGCGAGGGTTGTCGATTCGACTAACGATCTTGTTTTCGCGAGGAGGTAACGGTCGAGTAAGTGGGGGGAGTCTGTTCGTTTGACTGCCTTGTGGTCATCAACGTTGGCGTAAAGGGTAAAGAAGGAATAGGCGTTCCATAACGGGATAAGGACTTGGCGCGTTACATCATCGATTCCTGTGTCAGATATGCGGGTATCGCCTCCTCGTACGATGTTGGTGGACATCAGATACCAACGAAGTGCATCTGAGCCCTGGGAATCAAAGATCTCAGCTGGTTCGGTGTAATTGCGTAGCCGCTTTGAAAGTTTGTTGCCGTCTTCGGCTAGCAGAATGCCGTGACAAATAACGTTCTGGAATGCGGGACGATCGAACAAAGCTCCTGCCAGCACATGCAGCGTGTAAAACCAGCCGCGAGTTTGATTTATGTATTCCACGATGAAGTCGGCCGGGAAATGTTCTTCAAACCAATCTTTGTTTTCGAACGGGTAATGAACTTGGGCGAAGGGCATCGATCCGGATTCAAACCAACAATCGAGTACTTCGGGTACTCGCCTCATAGTGCTTTTACCAGTGGGATCGTCTGGGTTGGCTCGAGTCAACTCGTCGATGAAGGGGCGATGTAGATCTGTGGGACGAACTCCGAAATCAGCCTCAAGTTCGTCCAGGCTTCCGTAGACATCGGTTCGTGGATAATTCGGATCATCGCTGACCCAAATGGGTATTGGCGAGCCCCAGAATCGGTTTCTACTTATTGACCAATCGCGAGCGCCGGCTAGCCATTGCCCAAATCGGCCATCTTGAACATGATCGGGAACCCAGTTGATCTCTTGGTTGATCTCTTGGAGGCGCGAACGAATTTTGGTTACTTCAACGTACCAAGATGAAATAGCCCGATAGATAATGGGAGTGTCAGTTCTCCAGCAGTGCGGATAGTTGTGTTCACAGGTCTCGTGCCGGAGCACCCTGCCCTCACCCTTGAGATGTTGAATGATCCCTGGATTCGCCTCGAAGACGTTCTCACCATTCCAGCCAGATACGGCTGCCGTGAATCGTCCTTGTTCGTCAACTGGTACTGCATCCCCAATCTCGATCCCATTCGATTCGCAAACAATCTGGTCGTCTTCGCCGAAACCCGGCGCCATATGAACGATTCCGGTTCCTTCGCTCGTGTCCACGAAATCGGCTTCTAAAACGCGGAATGCATCTGAGCGGTCCGCGAAGTAGTCGAATAGTGGTTTATAGACACGGCCGACGAGGTCTGAGCCCCGGACGGATCCAAGTATTACGTGACCCTCGAGTTCTTCTGAGTACTTGTCTACACATTCAGCGCCGAGAATCCATTTGGCGCCCTGTGCCTCTACGACCAAATACTCGATATTTGGCCCTACTGCCACGGCAAGATTAGAAGGCAGCGTCCAAGGAGTTGTCGTCCATGTCAGTAACCGAACTGATTCGTCATCGCCGAGTCCTGGGAGTCCGGTGCCTTCCAACTCAAACCAAACAGTGATGGCTGGATCTTGACGAGGTCGAGTCGCGTCGTCCAAACGAATCTCGAAATTAGAAAGTGGAGTCTCTGCTCCCCACGAATAAGGCATCACCCGGAAGGCTTGGTAGATGAGCCCCCGCTCCCACAACTGCTTGAAAGCCCACATCACCGATTCCATATAGGACAGATCCATGGTTTTGTAGTCGTTGTCGAAATCGACCCAGCGAGCTTGCCTAGTTACCGTCTCTTGCCACTCAGAGGTGTACCGAAGCACGGACTCTTTGCAACTGGCGTTAAAATTCTCGATTCCGTACTCAGTTATTGCGGCGCGTCCCTTCAGGCCCAACTCCTGTTCGGTTTCCATCTCGGCAGGTAAGCCGTGGCAGTCCCAGCCAAAACGGCGGTCCACGCGCTTACCGCGCATGGTTTGATACCGAGGAACCACGTCCTTGACGTATCCAGTGAGTAGGTGCCCGTGATGAGGCAGGCCATTGGCGAAAGGTGGCCCGTCGTAGATCACAAACTCGTCGTTTTTGGGGCGAGATTCGATTGAATTTTCAAATGTTTTTCGCTCTGCCCAACGGTGAAGGACGTCGCGCTCAATGGCAGGAAAATCTGGCCGGTTTGGCACTTTAGGGTACTGGCTGTTGTCTGAAGCGCTCATTGTTCGTCCTGAGAGGGCATGCGACCATGCACGCTATCGCTTTGAGTTGGGAAGGCCTTTCTTTAAAGTCTGTTGCTTTAGTGCGTGGAGACAAGGAACGACGGAGCTATGATGCGGCACCTTTTCCAACCCGAGTTGTCGGGAGGGGAGTTATGGCCACAAAAAAGTCCGTTGGTAAGAAAAGCCCTGTGAAGAAGAAAGCAGCCGCAAAGAAAAGCCCTGTGAAGAAGAAAGCAGCCGCAAAGAAAAGCCCTGTGAAGAAGAAAGCAGCCGCAAAGAAAAGCCCTGTGAAGAAGAAAGCAGCCGCAAAGAAAAGCCCTGTGAAGAAGAAAGCAG
>Ga0310124_10000092_pt1 | contig 58325 bp, 41 predicted proteins | sample CB11b_AW_Bot5_MG_FD_203507 | JGI IMG/M metagenome (GOLD analysis project Ga0310124, IMG submission 203507) | Marine microbial communities from Western Arctic Ocean, Canada - CB11b_AW_Bot5 | ecosystem: Environmental > Aquatic > Marine > Oceanic | place: Canada: Western Arctic Ocean | collected... | reverse complement strand
CGTTTTCGTCCATCCGGTCAAACACGTCTCGCATCGGTTCCGGCGCTTCGCTCCGGGCCACCAGACCGTCGCCGTTCGTGTCCCAGCCTCTGACTCGATTGACGCGCTCGACCATCCCGCCCGGCCCACCGCGCCCTCCAAACCGACCCCCTCCACGTCCGGCGCCAAACACCCGGCCGGCGTCCGGGTCCACCCCCAGGCTGACCGCGTAGCCCTGGGTCACCGGGATGCAGAAGGTGTTGGCATCGTCACACGCGTAGTAGGTGACGCTCAGGTCGAACGACGCGGTCATGTCGTCGGCGGCGAGGTCGACGAGGAACTCACGCGGATCGGCGTCTGCCGGCTCCTCGATGGTGGCGAACGTGGCCGACGACGGCGTGACGCGCACCCCGTCCGGCGCCGTCACCGCCCAGGTCAACGGGGGCGCCAGATTGTTCCAATGCATGTGATACAGCGGATCGATGTGAAACCCGAGCAACAGTGTGCCGGCGCCAGTGCGTAGAAATTCGGTGTCGACGTCGGCCCGGAGCTTGGTGTAGAACGGCAGCTCCGTACCGTCCAGGTCGGGGCGAACCGTGAGGGTGCTCATGCGCCCGGGTGGTGTCAGACGTGGCACGATGCCCTTGGCCACGGTGGCCACTGGCGGCGTGGACGGCAGGTCGAGGTCGGACACACGGGTCGGCTCCGCCACCGGTCCGATGAGCCGCTCGAGGTCGGTGCGGAGCGCCTCAGGGTCGCTCCAGGCTCGGCGGTTCACTACGCGTCCGTCCGGGTCGATGATGAATTCCGAGTTGGGCATGTCACCCAGGGCATGTTTCAACTCGTTGGTCATCGCATCCGCGATCCACGGAATACGCGACCCGAGCTGTCGCTCAGCCTGTGCCACGTGCATGAGCCGTTCTTCGAGCGTGTAGGGGTCGACGTAGTGGTCGAGCTCTGGATGAGCGAGCTGTTTGTACAGGTAATAGAACTGGACACCCTGTGGCGTGTAGTCGCGTTCGATCGTCTCCACCCGGGAGACGTTGGCGAGGAATGGCGGTCAAGTGAGACAGCCGAGTACGAGCACCGTGTAGCGACCACGCAGCAGCGTCGTGAGACGGTGCTGCTGACCCTCCCGGTCGTAGACCGGCAGATTTGGCAGCCGGTCACCCAGAGACGGGGCGTTCCGCTCGAACCGTCCCACGAGCGCGCCGGGGCCACCTGTAGCGCCTGGCTGTGCCTCGGTCGTCGATGGGCCGAGACAGAGCCCGATGGTGAGCAGAACCATCAGACACGCCGCATGTGTCGTCGCGCCGCGCTCGCTGGTCGTTGAAACTTGACGCACTGGATCCGCCCAATAGTACAGCGGTTCTACTTCCGAATCTCGCCGTTATGCAGTGTGACCCTCTGGTGGACCCATTTATTCCAACACTCCGAGCGGCGGATCCGTGTCGTGTGCGTTGGAAGACTCGGCAAATGCCCCCAATATGCACTCGGACACCTTCGTTACTGGAGTGCACGGCGCTCCCCGTCCTCAGCATTAGGTCGCCCTGTTGCGCAAGGACACCAATGTCGCATGTGTGGTCGGGGGTTCGAACCGACCGGCACGTTCCGCCGTTTCCCGTTACGATAGGCGCGAACGGCTCGCGCTGACCACACGGTGAGTTCCCAGTTCACCGGGCGTGGCGAGGTCGGTATCTGATTCGCGACTGGAGGCACGGATGGCGATTACCCTCACCGTGAATGGTCAGACCCATTCAGTGGACGTCGAACCGGAGACGCCACTGCTCTGGGTGCTTCGCGACACGCTGGGTTTTACCGGCACGAAGTTCGGTTGTGGCATCGGCGCGTGTGGCGCGTGCACCGTGCAGATCGAAGGACGGGCCGTCCGCTCGTGCTCATTTCCGGTGTCTGGCGCGGAGGGCTCGGCCGTCACGACCATCGAAGGCCTGGCGACCAATGGCACGCTTCACAAGGTGCAGGAGGCGTGGATTACCCATCAGGTACCGCAGTGTGGGTATTGTCAGTCGGGGATGATCATGGCTGTCACGGCGATGCTCGACGAGCGACCCCATCCTAGCGACGAGCAGATTGACGCCACCATCACCAACATCTGTCGGTGCGGCACGTTCGCCAGGGTGCGTCGGGCTATCCATGCGGTCAGCGACGGCAAGGAGGGGCGCGATGCCTAAGGCCAAGAGGAGCGCGATGCGTAGGTGGACACGACGCGCGTTCATCGGCGCCGGGAGCCTGGTCGGCGGCGGGTTCGTCCTGGGGATCGGCGGTGTCATCTTCTCGCCCAGTCGACACAGCGTCGTGTCCGCTGACGCCGAAGAGAAGGGCGAACTGACGACCTGGATCACGGTCACGCCGGACAACCTCGTGACGATCCTCGTCCCGCATTGCGAAATGGGACAGGGGGCGTTGACGGGGCTGGCGATGATGGCGGCCGAGGAGATGGAGGCCGACTGGGCCCAGGTCCGGATCGAAGAGGCGCCGGCCCTCGACATGTATGCCAACGCGTTCATCCTCCGTGCGTTCGTGGGCGATGCCATACCGGCCCCCATGGGACGGGCCGTCGACTATGGCTCCTACCGGCTGGCGCGGTGGTTCGGCTCGCAGGCCACGGGCGGTTCGACGGCTGTCCGGGGCACGGGGCATTACGGCATGCGCCTGGCCGGCGCCGCCGCCAAGGAGATGCTGCTCGAGGCCGCGGCGGACCGGTTCGGTGTCGCCGCATCGGACTGCGCGGCGACCCAGTCTCGGGTGACGCATGCCGGCTCCGGCCAGAGTGCGACCTTCGGTGAGTTGGCGAGGGCAGCGGCGGCGAAGCCGGTGCCCTCGAGTCCCGACCTGAAGGACCCGGAGACCTACACGCTGCGTCGCACGTCCCCGCCGCGGTTCGACATTCCGCCCAAAGTCGACGGGAGCGCCGTCTACGGCATCGACTTCACGCTGCCGGGCATGCTCTACGCCGCCGTCGATATCGCACCGGTACAGGGCGGCATGCTCGTCTCGGTCGACCCCGCCCCGGCCGAGGCGATGCCGGGGGTCACCCGCGTGGTGCAGCTCGACGAGGCGGTGGCCGTCGTCGCCGACAGCTACTGGCGCGCCCGGGTGGCACTGGCCGCGCTGACCCCGACCTACGACGATGCCGGGCACGGCAACGTCTCGAGCGCCTCGATCTTCGCCGCCTTCGACGAGTCGATCGGCGAGGCCCCCGCGATGCCGGACGAGGCCGCACAGGTGGTGACCGCGGACTATCGGGTCCCGTTCCTCGCCCACGCGACGATGGAGCCGATGGTGGCCACGGTGCGCGTCGACGGTGATCGCGCCGAGGTCTGGGCCGGCGTCCAGGATCCGCTCAACGCGCGCTCCGTCGCCGCCGCCGCCCTCGAACTCGACCCTGACCAGGTTCACCTCACGAACCTGCTGTTGGGCGGTGGCTACGGACGACGTCTGCCCTTTACGTTCGACTACGTGGATCTCGCCGCTCGTATCGCGAAGGTGATGTCCCCGACACCGGTGAAGCTGGTGTGGAGCCGCGAGAACGACATCCAGCATGACTACTATCGGCCCGCCGGTATGGCGCGGTTCGCCGCGGCGCTCGACGCGGACGGCAGGCCGCTCAAGGTCGCCTGCCACTACGCTGGCGGCGGCGATGGCGAGTCGGTGTTCATGCCGTATGCCATTGCCGACAAGCAAGCAGACGGGCGGGACGCGGCGCATCCGATCCGACTGGGGGCCTGGCGATCGGTGCTCAACTCGCAGCACGGGTTCTTCAAGGAGTCGTTTGTCGACGAGTTGGCCCATGCTGCCGGCAAGGACCCCTATCACTTCCGACGCGATTTGCTCGACGAGGAGCCGCGCTTTCGGGCCGCCGTGGAAAAGGTCGCGGCCATGGCCGACTGGGACAGTCCGCTGCCCGAGGGTGAAGGCCGCGGAATCGCGGTGTGCGAAAGCTTCGGGACCATCGTGGCGCAAGTGGCGCACGTGGCCGTGTCTCGGGAGGGCACGCTCCGGGTCCGTCACGTGCACGCCGTCGCCGACTGCGGTGACTACGTCAACCTCGACTCGGCGAAGGCCCAGATCGAGGGCGGCATCATCTTCGGGCTGTCGGCGGCCATGGTGGGGGAGATCACGATTGCGGAGGGCCGTGTCGTCCAGACCAACTTCGGCGACCATCAAATGATTCACCTGGCCGATGCGCCACGCATCAGCGTCGAGTTCATTCGGTCTGACACGCGTCCGGGCGGATTGGGTGAACCGGGGGTCCCGCCGATCGCGGCCGCGGTCACCAACGCCATTTTCGCGGCAACCGGTATTCGTGTCCGGGACCTTCCGATCAAGCATCACGACCTCGCGCGCGTGTAATGGCCCGGTTGGCCGGCAGCCTGACCGCCGGCGCGGTGACGAGATGGGTGAGATGAAGATGACGTCGGTGACGCTGATTGCGCGATCGGCTCTGGCCGGTGCCGTCGCAGCCGCCACGGTCATGTTTGCCAGCATCGCGGCCCGCGCGCAGGTGCCCAACGATCCCTTTCCTGACCCGATCGAGGCGTCTGAGGGGGTGATCGTCGTTGGGTACACCGAGTTTGCGACCCTCCCGGACGTGGCGGGGAAGCGGGCACGCCCGATGCGTCTCGTCGACGAGCCCGAGTCGGGGCGTTTGTTCGTCAACGACATGCAGGGGCCCGTCTACACGATCGGCTATGGCGGCGAGGTGGCGCTCTATCTGGATATCAACGACCCCCGGTGGGGCCTTCCGGTGGAGTTTGCCGGGCGCGAGCAAGGGGTCCAGAGCTTCGCGTTGCACCCCCAGTTCGGCGTGGCGGGGACCGCCGGCTACGGCAGGCTGTACGCCTGGATGGACACGCGAGACACGGCCCCGGAGCCGGACTTCGTGTCGGGTGGAGGCCAGGACTCGCACGACACCGTGCTGGTCGAGTTCTCCGCCCGCGACGCCGGGGCGGCCTCGTACGACGGCGGACCGCCACGGATGCTGCTCAGGGTCGAACAGCCGTTCCGCAACCACAACGGCGGGTACATTGCGTTCAACCCGTTCGCGACCCCGGGTGATCCCGACTTCGGCATGCTCTATGTCGGTCTCGCTGACGGGGGCAGCGGCGGCGATCCGATGGATCTCGGTCAGAACCTCGGGGTGGCGTTCGGCAAGATCTTGCGGGTTCAGCCGGTGGGCTCCGACAGCCGGAACGGCCAGTACGGGATCCCGCCCGACAATCCCTACGCCGGAGACGGGCTCGACCAGACGCTTCCTGAGATCTTCGCCTCCGGTCTCAGAAACCCGCAGGGCCTCGCCTGGGATCAGGTGAACGGCAACATGTTCGTCACCGACATCGGTCAGAACATCGTCGAAGAGCTAAGTCTGGTCACCGCTGGTGCTGACCTGGGGTGGAGCAGTTGGGAAGGGAGCTTCCGCTTCATCAGTCGCCAGGCCGTCGATCTCAACGACCAGCGGAGCGAGCCCGGGATCACCTACCCGGTCGTCGAATACGGCCAGCTCGATCCACTGCTGCAGTCCCGATCGGCCGCGGGGGGCGTGCTCGTGTATCGACACGACGCCATCCCGCAACTGCAGGACCGTGTGTTGTTCTCGGATTTCCCGCAAGGCGAAATCTTTCACCTGTCGGCCGACGACCTGCCCGATGGCGGACAAGATGCGATTCGCCGGGTGTTGCTCCGCGACGGCGCCGACGTCAAGACACTGCTCCAACTGGTCGCCGAGAAGACCCGCGCGTTGGGGTTCGAACCCGCCGTGCGTGTGGATCTGCGCTTTGGCACGGGGCCGGACGGCCGGATCTTCCTGATGAACAAACACGACGGGGTCGTCAGAGAAGTCCTGCCGTGACTCGGGCCGGGTAGACCTGACCACTACAAGCGGGCTTGGTAGTTCGTAAGCTGATCGGGCCGCACGTTGTCTGGAACGGAGTTCCTGAAAAGCGTAGACTGAGCCGGTATCCGTGTGTCCCGCGTGCCGTCTGAGTCACCGATGTCCAGTCGCTGCTTGACCATACCGATCCTCGGATTCCTGGGTCTGGCGTGTCTGCCGGCGCCGGTGACCGCCCAGCCGGGGGCGCGGAACGGCGAGTGGCGCACCTATGCGGCCGACACTTACAGTTCGAAATACTCCCCGCTCGACCAGATTACCGCTGACAACTTCGGGGACCTCGAGGTGGTCTGGCGATGGCGTACCGCCGACACGCACTTGATCGTCGAAGGAGAGCGTGGCGCGTCGGTCGTACCGGCCGGGACGCTGTTCGACCTGCTCGAGGAGGAAGAGCCAGACCGCTGGGTGACACGACCGGGGGCCGGTCGGTTGGTGGCGACGCCGCTGATGGTCGACGGCGTGCTGTATCTGAGTACCCCGCTCTATCAGGCCGCGGCCATCGACGCGAGGACGGGAGCGACGCTGTGGGTGCACGATCCGCGCATCTACGAAGCCGGCACGCCGGCCCCGGCGCCGTGGGCGCACCGAGGCGTGGGCTACTGGGAGAACGGCGACGAGGCCAGGGTCGTGTGGGGCACCGGCGACGGGTTCCTGGTGTCGGTCGATGCGAAGACCGGGTTGCCGGCGGCCGAGTTCGGCGACGCCGGGCGCGTCGACCTGACCGAGAACCTGCCACGCGCCACGCGCGGCCAGCGCGACAACTTGAACCTGCTGCCGCTCTCGTCACAGTCGGCGCCGTTGGTGGTCGGTGACACCATCATCGTGGGGTCGTCGATCAACGACTTCAGCATCACCAAGGAGATGCCCCCGGGGTTCGCGCGCGCCTACGACGCTCGCACGGGCCGGCACCGGTGGGATTTCCACAACATTCCGCAGAGCGCCGACGAGTTCGGCAGCGAGACCTGGCTGAACGAGTCGTGGCGCTATTCGGGGAACGCCAACAGCTGGTCGAACATGAGCGTGGACCCGGAACTCGGGTATGTCTATCTGCCGACAAGCACGCCGACATCCGACTACTATGGCGGACACCGACCGGGTGATAACTTGTTTGCCGAAAGCCTGGTGGCGGTCGACCTGCAAACCGGACAGCGCGTGTGGCACTTCCAGATGGTGCATCACGGGGTCTGGGACTACGACAACCCGACGGCGCCGAACCTGCTCGATATCACCGTCGACGGGCGTGACATCAAGGCGGTCGCGCAGGTCACCAAACAAGGGTTCGTCTACGCGTTCGACCGGGTGACCGGCGAGCCAATCTGGCCGATCGACGAACGCGAGGTGAACACCGAGACCGACCTGGAGGGGGAGGTCCTGTCACCGACCCAGCCGTTCCCCACCCGCCCGGCGCCGTTCGACACGCAAGGGGCCACCCTCGACGATCTGGTCGATTTCACGCCTGAGATTCGGCAAATGGCGGTGGAGGCGGTCGAGGGGTTCCGGCTGGGCCCGCTGTTCACACCGCTGTCGCTCCAGGGCACCATCTTTCGACCCAGCGCCGGCGGTGGGGCCAACTGGTCCGGCGCCGCGGTCGATCCCGAGACCGGCATTCTCTACGTGCCGTCGCGCAACGTGCATTCGGTCATGCGGTTCCGGCGTCCGGACGCCGGTGAGCCCTCGACGCTCGATTACATCCTGAGCCGCGGGGGTGCCTCGTTCATCGAGGCGGGCAACCCTGATCGCCGCCCACAGATGCCCCAAGGGCTGCCGCTTTGGAAACCGCCGTATTCGAGGATGACCGCCATCGACATGAACACCGGCGAGCATGTCTGGATGACACCGCTCGGCAACGGCGACCGTATTCGCAATCACCCGATGCTCCGCGGTCTCGACCTCCCGCCGCTAGGGGGCGACGACAGTCGGAGCGGTCCGGTGTTGACCAAGACCCTGCTCATTCACGCGCTGACGGCCGGTGGGACCGATGGTGGTCCCCGGCTGGTCGCCTATGACAAGACGACCGGGCAGCCGGTGGGGTCTGTGGACCTGGGCGGTGGGGCCATCGGCACCCCCATGACCTACATGCTCGATGGCGTGCAATACATTGCGCTGACCGTTGGCGGCCAGGGCGCCCCCGGACTCATCGCGCTCGCGCTACCCCAGTGACAACTGTGCTTCACAAGCGATTCGCCATCATCGGGTTCGTGTCGACGCTGCTCATGACGGGCATGGTCCCGGCGGACCCCGTCGCTGCTGGCCAGCGGTCGGACGCCGCCGCAGACGAGCCGCGTGCGCTGCTCGACCGCTACTGCGTCACCTGCCACAGCGAACAGATCGTGCAGGGCGCGGGGACCGCGCCGTCGCCCCTGGTCAGTCAGTTGCGCGCCATCGGACTGACACTCGACACCCTCGATCTGGACGCGGTCGGCGACAACGCCGAATCCTGGGAACAGGTGGTACGGAAGCTGCGGGGTGGCATGATGCCGCCGGCCGGGCGCCCTCGGCCCGACGCGGCGGAGGAACGCGCGTTGCTGACCTGGCTGGAAACGGAACTCGACAACGCCGCGGCGTCGCGTCCGAACCCCGGTCGGACGGCGTCTCTGCACCGGCTCAATCGTGTCGAGTATCGCAACGCGGTTCGTGACCTGCTGGCACTCGACGTCCCCGTGGCGGATCTGCTCCCGGCCGACGACTCGAGCCGTGGGTTCGACAATATTGGTGACGCGCTGCGGTTGTCCCAGTCGCTGCTCGAGCGGTATCTGGCCGCCGCCAAGACCGTGAGCCGGTTGGCGGTGGGGAGTCCACCGCCCGCCGTGACGTCCGATACCTATCGCATCGCGACCGACATGCAGCAGCACGACCGGGTCGAGATGTTGGGGTTCGGTACGCGCGGCGGCACGGTGGTCAGCCATCTGTTTTCCCAGGATGCCGAGTACGAGATTCAGGTCGAGTTGGCGCGCACTCGCAGCGGCCGCGTGCCACACCGCTTCGAGGTCACCGTGGATGGAGACCAGGTCGAGCTGGTGACGCTCGGTCCGGGAACGGAACCGCATCCCGGTCTCACCGGTGGCGGTCTGACGGTGCGAGTGCCGGTGTCGGCCGGACCGCACGATATCGGTGTCACCTTCTACCGCAACTCGGCGGCGCTGGTCGAGCAGGTGCGTGAGCCGTTCCAGAACCCGCGTCGCGGTGGCGTCGCCGGCGCGATTCCGACGGTGCGCAGCGTGACCATCGCCGGTCCGTATGACGCTCGCGGGTCCGGCGACACGCCCAGCCGGCGTCAGCTGTTCGTATGCGACCCGTCGGCGTCGTCCGACGAGGCCGGGTGCGCCGCAGCGATTCTCGGCGCGCTGGCCCGCCGCGCCTACCGCCGACCGGCCACCGACGACGACGTGCGTGTACTGCTCGGGTTCTACGACGCGGCGCGCGACGACGGCGACGACTTCGAGACTGGCATCGAGATGGCGCTCCGCTATCTGCTGGCCAGCCCTGACTTCCTGTTCCGTCTCGAGACCGATCCGGTGGACGCGCCGCCGTCTGGCGGGTATCGGGTCGGCGATCTCGAGCTGGCCTCGCGGCTGTCGTTCTTCCTCTGGAGCAGCATTCCCGACGACGCGCTCCTGACCGTCGCCGAGGATGGACGCCTGAGCGAGCCGGCTGAGCTCGAACGCCAGGTGCGGCGGATGATCGCCGATCCGAAATCACAGGCGCTGACCGAGAACTTCGCCGGCCAGTGGCTCCAGTTCCGCAACCTGGCCGACCCGTCGGTGCGTCCCGGCGACCCGTACTCGCTGGCGTTCGACGAAAACCTGCGGCAGAGTTTTATCCGCGAGACGGAACTGTTCTTCGACAGCGTCGTGCGCGAGGACCGCAGCGTGCTGGATCTGCTGGACGCCGACTACACCTATCTCAACGAACGATTGGCCACCCACTACGGCATCCCGAACGTGGTGGACAGCCACTTTCGTCGCGTGGCGTTGCCCCCCGACAGCCCGCGCGGGGGCATTCTGGGACACGGGAGTATCCTCACCCTGACCTCGCACGCGATCCGAACGTCGCCGGTGTTGCGAGGCAAGTGGATCCTGAACAACGTGCTGGGCACCCCGCCACCAGACCCGCCCCCGAACGTGCCGGCGCTGGCTGACCGCAAGACGCAGGCGAAGACGGCGACCATGCGCGAGCGGATGCGCGCGCATCGGGACAATCCGGCGTGCGCGGCGTGTCACGCGATGATCGACCCGGCTGGGTTTGCGCTGGAACATTTCGACGCGATCGGCCGGTGGCGAGACGTCGATGAGTCGTACAATCAGATCGACGCCTCAGGGGTGCTACCCGACGGCACGGCGTTCGACGGCGCCGCCGGGCTGCGCGAGGCGCTCACCGCGCATCCGGAGCGGTTCGTCATGACCGTGACGGAAAAGCTCCTGACCTATGCGTTGGGGCGGGGTATCGAGTATTACGACATGCCGGCTATTCGCCGAATTCTGCGCGAGACGGAGGCTGACGGCTATCCGTTCCAGTCGATCATTCTCGGCATCGTGCGGAGCGAGCCGTTCTTGATGAGGGCTGCGGAATCATGATCATTACCAAGACCTCGCTGTCTCGGCGCACCGTGCTTCGCGGGCTCGGCGCGACGCTGGCCGTGCCTTTTCTCGACGCGATGGTCCCGGCGCTGGCGCGCGCGCAAACCGCTGCCCCGCCGGTGCGCCGTCTCGGCTTCTTCTACGGGCCGAACGGCATGTTCCTGCCGAACTTTCATCCGGCCGGCGACGGCGGATCGAACTTCGGGATGACGCCGATCCTCGAGCCGTTGGCCCCATTTCGCGATCAACTCACGGTCGTGAGCGGTCTGAGCAATCGCGGTGTGGTCAGCCCCAACGAAGGCGGCGGGGTGCACAGTCGTGCGCACGCGGGTTGGCTGAACGGCGTGCTCCCGTATAAGACGGAAGGGGCCGATCTGCGGGCCGGCAAGACCGTGGATCAGTACGCCGCCGATCGGCTGGGAGCCGAGACCTCGCTGCGGTCGCTTGAGCTGACGGCGGACTCTAACTTTCTGGTCGGGAACTGCGAGAACGGTTACGCCTGCGCGTATCTGAACTCGACCTCCTGGCGGGACGACACGACCCCGTTGCCGCACGAGCGGGATCCGCGGGTGGTCTTCCAGCGCATGTTCGGGGACGGGGGCAGCGTCTCGGCGCGATTGGCCGACATGCGCACGGACCGCAGCATCCTGGATGCGGTGACCGGTCGACTCGGCGATCTCAGACATCGACTGGGCGCCGGCGACCGCCACATGGTCGACGACTACCTGCAGACCGTGCGGGAGGTCGAGCGCCGCATACAGCGGGCCGAGCAGACAAACGCGGCCACGCCACTGCCGTCACTGGAGCAGCCGTCTGGGGTGCCTGACACTTACGACGAGCACGTGAAGCTGCTCTACGACCTGCTGCTGCTCGCCTACCAGGCTGACGTCACCCGGGTGAGCTGTACCCAGATGGCCCGCGAGCAGAGTGGCCGCACCTATCCCGACATCGGGGTGCCGGAGGGGCATCACACGATTTCCCATCATCAGATGGAGCCGCACAACGTCGAGCAGTACACGAAGGTGAACGTCTATCACCTGTCGTTGTTCGCGCGGTTTGTCGAGAAAATGCGAGCGACGCCGGATGGCGACGGCACCTTGCTCGACCACAGCATGCTTCTCTACGGCTGCGGGATGGGCGACGGGGACCACCACACGCCGTTCGACCTGCCGGTCGCGCTCGTCGGTGGCGGCGCCGGACGTCTGGCCGGCAATCGCCACTTGAAATATCCGTTGCACACACCGTTCATGAACCTCGGGCTGAGCGTGCTCGAGAAAGTCGACGTGCAGGTCGACCAGATCGCCGACAGCACCGGCACGCTTGCCGGCTTGTAGCCCGCCTTCGCCAAGGCTGCGGCGGACTGGCCCGTGCGTTCCAGAAAACCGTGGCCGCCGATGACTGAATTGCGACTCTCGACCCTATCGGTCTTCGTGACCCTCATCTTCGGCCTGGTCCCCACAGCGGACCTGTCCGCCGAAGCCTTGGCGAAGGCGGACGATGTGCCGCTGATCGCCGCCGTGAAGACCGGCGACCTGACGGCGGTGGGCACGCTCCTCTCGGGCGGCGCCGACGTCAACCACACCACGCCTGACGGCGCGACCGCGTTGCACTGGGCCGTACACCAGGATCACGACGAGCTGGTGAGGTTGCTTCTCGCCCGTGGCGCTGACGTGGCGATGGCGAACCGATACGGCATCCGACCGATCAGCCTCGCGGCCTCGAACGGGAATGCCGCGGTCCTCGGTCGTCTCCTGGATGCCGGCGCTGACCCACACACCGCCTTGCCGGGTGGTGAGACGGTGTTGATGACCGCGGCTCGCGCCGGCGTGGCCGACGTGGTCCGACGGTTGTTGACGGCGGGAGCCGATCCCAACGTCACCGACCCTGGGTCAGGCCAGACCGCGCTCATGTGGGCGGCGGCCCGGAACAACGCGGCCGCCATCGAGGTGCTGGTCGAACATGGTGCGGACGTACGTGCCCGGACGCCCCGGCAGGAGCCATCGGCTGGCGGCAGCTATTTCTCGAGCCCACGCGCCACCGGGTTCACCGCGTTGTTGTTCGCGGCCCGGGCTGGTCAGCTCGATGCGACACGCGTGCTGCTCGACGCCGGGGCCGACGTCAACGATCTGTTGTCCGACGGTCAGAGCGCGCTTGTGGTCGCCGCCGCGAACGCCAACTGGGAGCTGGCCGACTACCTGCTCGACCGCGGCGCTGACCCGACGCTGGCCGGGGCCGGGTGGAACGCCCTGCACCAGGTCGTGCGCACCCGGCGGCCCAATCCGAGTGGCGGCCAGGCCGGCCCGATTCCGACCGGACGGGTCGACAGCATCGATGTCATCCACAAGCTGATAGCGCGCGGGGTGGACGTCGATGCCCGCATGAGCCGGAACGGGATGAAGGATGGCCAGCGGAGCCGGCTGAATCGCCTTGGCGCGACCGCGTTTTTCCTCGCCGCGAAGAACACCGATGTGGAAGCGATGCGGGTGCTGGTGGCCGCGGGTGCCGACCCGCTCATGCCAAGCGCTGACGGGACCACGCCGCTGATGGTGGCGGCCGGTATCGCCATCTTCATTCCCGGTGAAGACGGCGGATCACTGCCCGGGCAGGAGCCGGAGGTGTTCGAGGCGGTGCGGATGTGCGTCGAGCTCGGCACCGACGTCAACGCGGTCAACGACCGTGGTGAGACGGCGCTCCACGGCGTCGCGTTCCGGGGCGTCAACGCCCTCGTGGACTATCTGGTAGAGCAAGGCGCCGATCTCGACCCACGTACGGTCGAGGGATGGACCCCCCTCGCCCTGGCCAACGGGCTCAGCTATTCAGATTTCTACAAGGCGCAGACCCACACCGCCGACCGCCTGCGCGAGCTCATGCAGGCCCGCGGACTCGACCCTGAGGACCACCACGTCGACCCCTCCGTGTGCCTCGACTGCTTTCAGACCCGACCCGACCAGGTGCGCGCGGCGATGGAACGTGACGAGCGGATGGCGGCCGAGTTCGTCGCCCAGACACAACCGTAGTCAGTCCCGCCAGGTGGGGTTGACGAACGCGCCGTTGGCGGCCACGTCCCAGACGGCGATCCGCGCCCAGTCCCATCCGGCGGCGTCGACCGTGAACTCGAACGGCGTGGCGCCGAACGAGGGCGTGTGGGTCATCGGGAACATCTCTCGATGCGTCTCGTCGCCGTCGCCCCAGACGACTTCCGCGAAGCGCAAAGGGAACGTCCAGTCGAGCTGTCCCGTCACCGCGATCTCGTCGTCGGTCGACTTGGACCAGTCGACGTTCGCGAGCAGCACCTCGCCGGTGGTGGTGAAGAAGTCGCCGTTCGCAAGCGGTTCGAGTGCTTCGCCCCACCGGTCGAACGAGGGCAACTCATCCAGCTTGATGTAGTTGATGTTCATGTGCGCGTACAGCTCGTGCGTGTCATCAAGCTGGAACACGTCGACCTCGCCGAAGATCTCTTTGCGAATCCCTTGAGCGCTCAGGTCGTCGAGCAGCGTCAGTGACCGCTCGCCCAGGCGCGGTGAGGACGGGTCCGACGGCATCGCCTTCCAGCCGGCGCCAAGATAGGCCGGGTCCTGGAAATGGTCCATCTGCGCGATCTGATCGGGAAAACCGGTCGACCCTTTCGTGCGCGGGTGGGTTTGATACATGAACCCGCCCTCGCGGCGCACCAGTTCGAGCAGTTCCTCGGCATTCGCGGTGCTGTAGACCTTGCCGTACTTGGGGTGCGTCATCTCGAACTGGCCACCCTCCGGCCGGTCCATGAACCAGTAGACCGGTTGTGGGAAGAACAGCGCCCAGTGTCCCCCGAAGTGCACGTTGGCCTCTTCGCTCGGGATCAATAAGAAGTCCGGTTCCGATTGCGCGCGCAGCGCCGTGAAGTACGCGTCCAGTTCGTCGAGCCGTAGATCGGTCAGGTCGCGCGGATGTCCGTCGCCGTGGAAGTCCATGATGATCGACGCATCGACCCCCATCGCCTTCAGCACCGGTTTGAACGGCGGGGTCCAGTCGAAGCCATGCTCGAGCGCCTGCATCGTATAGGCCAAGTGCCAGTGCGTGCTCATCGTCTTGTAGCCCTCGACCGGGCGGAACCGATCGCGGTTCGTGTAGGCCAGGACGTCGTCGAGGGTGTCGGCTGGCGCGCCGGACGACAACAGGAAGAACACCGACATCCGTTGGGTCTGGCCCGGAGGGGCATTCATCCAGGGATAGAACCGCCAGTTGGTGTCGCGGATCTGCCTGATACCGAGCGACACCCGACCGCGCCACGAGCGATGCCAGAGATAGCCGAGGTTCGAGGTGAAGTCGCGCGGAAAGAAATATTGATGCGGCGCCGGAAACACCGCGACGCTGCCCTGCCCGGTCTCGAGCGCCAGCGTGCGATAGCGCACCTGGACCGGGACCCGCTCCGGGTCGAAACCGGTACTCACATCTTCCTGCAGCGCGCCGGTCGTGTCGTAGTAGCTGACATGGGTCGCCATGTTGCCCCCGACGACACGGTCGGCCGTGGCCGCCATCTCCCATCCGGCGTCGTAGTAGTAGGCGACGTCGGCCTGGTATGTCGTCAGGACCGCTTCCTGCTGAATCAGGCGGCTGCCGGGAAAGATCGTGTAAGCGATGCCCCCGTCGTCGAAGACGCCCATCTTCAGACCATCGAACAGAATCTCGACGCGGTCCCCGACGGTGCGGGCGGTGGCGCCGCGAAGGGTGAACACGCCCTGCACCGTCCGGGTGCCATTCGGGTGCGCTGGTGGGTAGTCGAAGAACGCATTCCAGCCGCGTCGGCGCGTGCCGGTCTCGCCCTGATAGTAGGGGCGAGCGTTCGACACGATGACCGTGTCGCCGGCCTCGATCGACCGGATGAGCGGCGTCTCCGGATCGAGTGAGAACGTGGCCCGCCATGTCTGCCCACTCTCATCCGGCCAGGCCACGACGACGGCGTCTCCGGTCTCGGTGACTGTCACTACCCCGGATTGGACACCGCTCATATCCAGCGGCACGACCGCTCCGACGGCGGTGCTGGCCGTGCCGGTTGCGACGACGTAGGCGGCCAGCGCGCACGCGGCGGTCGTGGTCTTCATGGTATGTCCTCCGGTTTGTCCAGGTCCAAATCAGTGCGTAGGACCCGTTGGCGCCTGCGTTTCAAGCGGAAGCCGGCCGATGCGCCCGGAGGAACGACCGTATCTGGCGAACCGCCAGAGGAATCCGCTCCGCGGGCTGCTTCCACGGGAACATGCTCAGCTCGGACTGCGGCGCCAGCATGGCGGCCTCCATCGCGACCTCGTACGGATGTGCCGGGATGTCGTCGGGCAGGATCAGAATCGGGGTCTGGCACTGGCGTACGAAGTCGCGGGTGACGGTGAAGACGAAATCCTGGTTGTCGAGGTACATCTTCGTCAGGAACGCGTCGACCATGGTTGTCGTGATCTCGGGCCGACGCTGGACCAGGTCTGGCCCCCATCCGCTCATGTTGTTGTCGTAGAACAGTGTAGGGGTCTCGCGACTCCACCCGCTGGGCTGCGCCAGCACGGCCGCGACCACCCGATTGGGCGCCCGACGCAGGAGGTTCCAGATGAACGGGCCGGCGATGCAAAAACCCAGCACCATGAATTTGTCGATGCCCAAGTGATCCATCACACCGAGATGGTCGTCGGTATGAGAATCCCACGGCCGGTCCACCTCCAGCGGACCAGACGATTGGCCGCGGTTGCCGTTGCGCAGGTCCGCCGCAATGCACCGGTACTCGCCGCTGAGCTCCTCCATCGGGTTGAAGGGATGCGTAGCCAAGCCGGCGATCGTCGAATTCAAGCCCCCACCCGGGATCACCAGCAGCGGAAATCCGGAGCCAGCTGCCTCATAGCGAATGCGAACGTCCCCCTCCTGGTAGAAGGACAAGGCCGCTTCGCTCTGGCCGGTCTGTTGCGCGAACACCCCCGGCGCTGCCGCCATCACCGTCGCCGCGGCACCCGTCTTGAGTATCTTTCGTCTCAAGCGATCCATCATCGGTAGCCCCCTTCCTCTCGGTTCAAACTCCGTTGACGCGGTCAGGCCAGAATGCCCCGAATCGGGTGGCCGTCGACGTCGGCCAGGCGGTAGTCGCGGCCGCCGAACCGGTAGGTCAGACCGCGGTAGTCGAGCCCGAGCAGTGTCAGGACGGTGGCGTGCAGGTCGCGCACGGTGTGGGCGTTCTCGACCACCCGGTAGCCATACTCGTCGGTCTGGCCGTAGATGAACCCCTTCTTGAGACCGCCGCCGGCCAGCCAGAGGCTGAAGCCGTAGGGGTTGTGGTCACGGCCGTTGGTGCCTTGTACGAACGGGGTCCGGCCGAACTCGCCGGAGAAGATGACGAGGGTCTCGTCGAGCAGACCACGCGACTGCAGGTCCTTGACCAGACCGGCCACCGGCTGATCCACCGTGAGCGCGTTGGCGGCATGTCCCTCGATCAACTTGGTGTGCTGATCCCAAGGATTGGCCGCCTGCCCCATCCCGTCGGTGCCCACCATGGTCAGCTCGACGAATCGGACCCCCCGCTCGACCAGTCGGCGCGCGACCAGACATTGCCGTCCATAGGCGGCCGTCGAGGCGTTGGACGAGTCCATGCCGTAGAGCTGCGTCGTCGCCTGGGTCTCCTCCGACAGGTCGACCAGTTCGGGCACCGCGGTCTGCATCCGGTAGGCGATCTCGTAGTTGTCGATGGCGGCCTCCACCTGTCGGTCGCCACCGACCTGTTCGACGAACCCCGCATCCAGGTCACCGACGAGGCCCAGCCGTTCTCGCTGACTGGCATCGGTCTCCCGTGGCCGGACGTTGTTCAGCGGCTCCGGATTCTCGGGATAGATAAAGGAGCCTTGATGCACCGCCGGCAGAAAGCCGTTGCCGAGCACGTTCACTCCGCCCAGCGGGATGCCGCCGCTGCCAAGCACCACGAACCCTGGCAGGTTCTGGTTCTCGGTCCCCAGCCCGTAGGTCACCCACGCGCCCAGGCTCGGGAACCCATTGAACGGCATGCCGGCATGGAAGTAGAAGTTCGCCTGCGCGTGCTCCATGAACGGCGCGGTCATCGAGCGGATGACGGTGAGTTCGTCGGCGACCGACCCGATGTGCGGAAACAGCGCGCTCACTGGTATGCCGCTCTGCCCATACCGCGTGAACTCCCAGGGGCTCGGCAGGATGTTGCCGTCCTCGTTGAACATCGTCCGCTCGGTCCGGAACGGCATCGGCCGGCCCGCCTCGGCGGCGAGCCGGGGCTTCGGGTCGAACGAGTCGATGTGCGAGAGGCCACCGGACATGTAGCAGAAGATGACGTTCTTCACTTTCGGAGCGAAGTGTGGTGCCTTTGCCGCCAGCGGCCCGTCCGACGTCTCCTGGGCCCGCCCCCCGTAGGCCCGATCGGCCATCAGCGCCGACAGGGCGAGAAAGCCGAAGCCGGTCGACGTGTGGCGCAGCATCTCGCGCCGGGTCTGGAAGGGGCGTGGGGCCGGATGGTCGTGGTGATGGCGCGGGTCGAAGCACATGGCAGGCTTACCTGACGAAGAGGTACTCCTTGAGATTGAAGAGACTGTGGGCGACATCCTGCCAGACCTGCGAGTCGTAGAGCAGCAGATCGGTCGAGGTGCCGCGTCCGGTTGCCACCCCGTGCAGGTACTCGACCACCCGGGCACGTTCGCCGTCGGTCGGACGACGCGCGAACGCCTTGAGATACATGTGGTCGAGCCGTCCGTCAACGGTCCCCGCCTCCCCCTCGGCCAGCCGTCGCCCCCACTCGGCGGCCTGGCCGATCACGAACGGGCTGTTGAGGAGCGTGAGCGACTGGGCTGGCACGTTGGTGGAGTCACGCTGACCACGGGTGGAGGCCGGCTTGGGCTGGTCGAACACCTGGAGGAACGGGTTGTAGGCGTTCCGACGGATCTCCTGATAGATACTCCGGCGGCCGTCGCCGTCCACCGGGCCCCTTTCAGGGTCTGCCTCGGTCAGACCGTGCCGCGCGGCGTAGTGGACCGGAACCGCTGGCCCGTACATCGTCGTATCGAGCCGGCCGCTGACCGACAGCATCGAGTCGCGGATCGCCTCGGCGTCGAGCCGCCGCAGGTTGGCGTGCTGCAGCAATCGGTTGTCGGGGTCCCGCTCGATCGCCGCCGGCGCCGCCACGCTGCCCATTCGGTACGTCTCGGTCCGGACGAGTCGCCGCGCGAGCCGCTTCAGTGAGTAGCCATCCTGAATGAAGTCGGCGGCCACCGTGTCGAGCAGTCCGGGATGGGAGGGCGGGTCGCCGAGGCGACCGAAGTTGTCCACGGTCCGGACCAGCCCATACCCGAACAGGTGCCGCCACACCCGGTTGACGGCGACCCGCGCGGTAAGCGGGTTGGACGGGTCGGTGATGGCCTCTGCCAGTCGGAGCCGGACTTGCCCCGGCTCCGAATACGGTGTGCCGTCCAGCGCGCTCAGGAAGCCGCGGGGCACCGGGTCGCCCAGGCTCTTGTGGTTCCCCCGCACCAGCAACGGCTGGTCCGGCGCCGCCTCGTCCACCACCCCAGGCGCCCGTCGCGCCACCGGCACATCTCGCTCGAGCCGCCGATATTCGGCGACGACGTCCCGCAGCGACTCTAGATCTTCGAGCGAACGTGGCAACAGGTCGGCGCGCAACGCCTCGTCGAGGAACGCCGCCTGGCGCTCCCTCAGCGGACCCTCGCGCCAGGTCGAGACCACTTCACGGAGGGCGTCGGCCACGGCCGCGGCCAGCTCGTCTCTCGTCGTCGGCGGTCGGCTCGCGGTCGCATCCAGCAGATGCCGCAGTGACACCACCGTGTCACGTGGCGTCTCGTCGACATCGTGAAACAACACCTGGCTGATGCCGATCGACGACCGCCCATCCCGGCGCCGAGTCGGCCGGTTGGGCCGGGCGCTGTCCTCCGGGTCGAAAAAGAACTGGGTGACGTCGTCCTGGGTCGCGAACTCGATGTAGGCGGAGAACCCCTTCCAGAAGCTGGTATCCCACTGCGCCCAGTGCATCTCGTCCTGCTTCGGGCTGTAGCGCAGGTTGTAGATGCCGCCACGTGGCACGGCGTAGTTCTCGATGATGAGGTTGGCGAAGCTGAGGTTACCGCCCAGCATCCGCAGGCTGATGAAGTCGTCGTCGATCGTGAACCGCGGCGTCTGGACGACGCCCGGGTGCTTATCGCTCAGCAGGTGCGTGTAGGCGCCGCCGGGGTAGATCCCGTTCAACACCCGGTCGCCACGGCGTTGGACCACGAACTCCCCGGGCGGCGACGGCTCGGCGGTCCGTCCGGTCCCGTGCCCGACCGTCGCGGCGTAGTCGGGTCCGCTGAAATCCCACGCGGTCTCGAACCGCGCTGCGTTGAAGCGCTCGCGCTCGGCGATCTCGCCGACCCAGCGGTCCCGCCACGCGGTAAAGATCGTCGGGAACGCGGCGGACTCGACCACGGACAGCTCGCGCCAGGCGGACAGAAGGGTGCCGTCGGGTTCGGCCGGGCCGGCTTCGTCCACACGGGGCAATCCCGTGGCATCTGTCGGGGACTCGACGCCCGCGGACGGGTCCGCCAGTGCGGCCAGCCGTGCCGGCACCTCGTCCACCGCGTCGAGCCAGACGTCGGCCAGACGGCGGCGAATGTCCGCCTTCGTCTCGACCAGCGCCGCCTTGTTGGTCTCGAGCCGCGCCGGGGCGTCGATGGCGCGCTGGGTCGGCCTGGCTCCATACAGCGTTCCGAACAACGAGTAGTAGTCCGTCTGGCTGATCGCGTCGAACTTGTGGTCGTGACAGCGAGCACAGGACACGGTCAGCCCCATGAACGCCTTCGACACTACGTCCACCTGGTTGTCCGTCCACTTCACCCGGTCTTCCCACGGATCCACCGGCTGGTAGCCGTGCTCGACGAGACGGTAGTGCGCGGTCGCGATGATGGACTCGTTCAGGCCGCCGTCCGGGTCGATCCGGGGCTCGGCCAACAGGTCGCCGGCCAGGTGCTCGCGAACGAGTTGGTCGTAGGGCACGTCGGCGTTCAGCGCCCGGATCAGGTAGTCGCGATAGCGCCACGCCTCCGGAATGTCCGGGTCGCCCTCGCTGCCGTGTGAGTCGCTGTAGCGGACCAGGTCCATCCAATGACGGGCCCAGCGTTCGCCGAAGTGCGGCGAATCGAGATAGCGGTTGACCAGGGCCTCGTAGGCATCTGGCGAGACATCGCCGACGAAGCGCGCGACCTCGGCCGGCGTCGGCGGCAGCCCGCGCAGGTCGAACGACAGCCGGCGGATGAGCGTGTGGCGGTCGGCGGGACCGGCCGGCGCCAGCCCCTCGATGTCGAGCCGCGCTCGGATGAAGCGGTCGACGGGCCGAACGGACCACGCCGGGTCGGAGACCTCCGCCGGCGGCACCGGGCGGACCGGCTGCCAGGCCCAGTGCGTGCGACGGCGCCGGTCGAGGTCGAACGGTTCCGACGGATCGGGCGTGCCGGCATCGGCGGCGGCGCCTTCGGACCACGGCGCGCCCATCTCGATCCAAGCGGCGAGCGCGACGATCTCCTCCTGGGCCAACGCCCCGGTCGGCGGCATCAGCACCGGTCGTCCCTGAACCCGCTGTACCAGCGCGCTCGCACCGGCGTCACCCGGCACCAGCGCGGGTCCGGTGTCGCCGCCCGCCAGCAATCCTTCACGGCTGTCCAACCGCAATCCGCCGAACGGCGCCGCGGTCTGAGCGCTGTGGCACTGATAGCAGTTGTCGGCCAGCAGCGGCCGGATGGTGGTCTCGAAGAACTCAGCCTGCTCGGCCGTGGGGTCTAACCCCGGTTGGGCGGAGACGGGGAAGGCGACCCACAGCGCCACGATAGCGGTCAGCCCGAGGCGGATCTGGGGTCGCAGCATGAGGTCCTGGCCGGGTTTCCGGAGTGCTACGCGGGACTGTATCCGGGCGGCCGCCGTGGGCGCAAGCGGGGACCGCCGTGCAATAGGGTCGAACCCCGACGAGCCAGGGCGCACACATCGCGACCAGACGTGGACCTGGGTTCGGCACGATTCGTTCGATGCAATCGGTTCGCCGTCGCGTTCATTGCTGACTGCGAGACCCGAAGTCCGCCGCCGGCCAGGGCTGCCCGCTATTGCCGAGCACCACGCTGAGCTTAGGCCAGGTCGAACCGATCGAGATTCATTACCTTGTTCCACGCCGCCACAAAGTCACGCACAAACACCTGCTGCGAGTCGTCACAGGCATAGACTTCCGCGACGGCTCGGAGCTGGGAGTTCGAACCGAAGACCAGGTCGACGGCGGTGCCGGTCCACGTGAGCTCGCCCGTCCCGCGATTGCGCCCCTCGAACACCTGCTCCGATGTGGAGGACGCCTGCCACGTCGTGTTCATGTCGAGCAGGTTCACGAAGAAGGCGTTGGTCAACATCTCAGACTGCTTGGTGAAGACGCCGAGTTCGGCGCCCCCGACGTTGGCATTCAGCACGCGCAGGCCGCCGACGAGCACCGTCATCTCAGGCGCGGTCAGCGTCAACAGGTGCGCCCGATCCACCAGCAGCTCCTCCGCCGACCGATGGTGTGCGTTTCCGAGATAGTTGCGAAACCCATCTGCGGTCGGTTCGAGTACGGCAAACGAGTCGACGTCGGTGTGCTCCTGCGACGCGTCCGTTCGGCCGGCCGAGAAGGGCACCTGTACGTCCTGTCCGGCGTTCTTCGCGGCCTGCTCGACGGCGGCGCACCCGCCCAGCACGACCACGTCGGCGAGCGAGACCATCTTTCCGTCTGACTGCGAACTGTTGAATGCCGTTTGGATCCCCTCCAAGGTCTGGAGCGCCCGGCCCAGCTCAGCCGGCTCGTTGACGGCCCAGTCCTTCTGCGGCGCAAGGCGAATACGCGCCCCGTTCGCCCCCCCGCGCTTGTCGGTGCCGCGGAACGTGGCGGCCGCCGCCCAGGCGGTCGAGACCAGTCGGGAAATGGACAGTCCTGAAGCGAGGATTTGGCCCTTGAGGGCCGCGATGTCTGGCTCTCCGATCAGTGCATGCGTGACGTCGGGAACGGGGTCTTGCCACAACTGCGGTTCTGCCGGCACCAACGGGCCGAGACACAGGGTGCGGGGCCCCATGTCGCGGTGCGTCAGCTTGTACCACGCCTTGGCGAAGGCGTCCGCGAACTGCTCCGGGTTCTCGTGGAAACGCTTCGAAATCGGTGCATAGATCGGGTCCGTCCGCAGAGCGAGGTCCGTCGTCAGCATGATGGGAGCGTGCGTCTTCGACGGGTCGTGCGCATCCGGCACGGCGCCCGCCGCGGAGGCGTCCGTGGGCCGCCATTGCGTCGCACCGGCAGGACTCTTGAACTGTTCCCACTCGTAGCCGAACAGGTTGTCGAAGAAGTTGTTGTCCCACGTCGCCGGCGCGGTGGTCCAGGCACCCTCCAACCCGCTTGTGATCGCATCACCGGCCTTGCCGCTGCCAAAGCTGTTCTTCCAGCCAAAGCCCTGCTCCTCGATGCTGGCACCCTCGGGTTCGGGACCGACGTGCGTATCCGGGGCAGCACCGTGGGCTTTGCCGAACGTGTGTCCGCCGGCAATGCGCGCCACCGTCTCTTCGTCGTTCATCGCCATGCGGGCGAACGTCTCGCGAATGTCCCGGCCGGCCGCCAGCGGATCGGGGTTGCCGTTGGGACCCTCCGGATTCACGTAAATCAGGCCCATCTGCACCGCGCCAAGCGGATTGTCGAGTTCCCGGTCCCCGGTATAGCGCTGATCGCCCAGCCACGTGGTCTCGGGCCCCCAGTAGATGTCCTCTTCGGGCTCCCAGACGTCCTCGCGCCCGCCGGCGAAATAGGCCTTTCAGCGCTGTGGATGGCCCGATGGCGTTAAGATGACGCGTATGCGCGTTGCTGAGCCGTTTGTGGCTCAGCGTTTTGGGGAATTGCCTTTCGGCGAACTCTATTCGTCAGCGGTCAGCTTGTAGAGCAAGGCGCCAATCACGGCGCCAACGATTGGGCCAACGACGAAGATCCAAAGCTCGCTGACGGCTGCACCGCCCTGCAGTAGAGCTGGGCCAATGCTACGGGCTGGGTTCAATGACGAGTCGCCCAGCGGTACGCCGATCAAATGGGCCACAAACAGAAATCCGCCGATGGCCAGGCCGGCTGCGCCGGGGGTTGCCCTGGACGATGTGGCGTTGAAGATGACGTAAAGGAAGAGGGCTGTCAGCACGATTTCGAAACCGAGCATCGATCCAGGTGTCATGAGGTCGCCGAGCGCGATGCCGTTGGCGCCGAGCCCATGTTGTCCGACGCTGTAGGTCTGGATGCCTGTTAACAGCGCCCGCAGAACCACGCTGGCCAAAATGCCGCCAATGACTTGTGCAACCATGTAGGGGACAGCATCTTTAACTGAAATCTTCTTGGCGATGAGCATCGCAATCGTCACGGCCGGATTGATGTGACAGCCCGAAATTGGTCCGATCGTGTAAACCAGCACCATCAGGGTAAAGCCGAACGCGAAGGCAATCGCTAGAATGGGCATGCCACTCTCGCCGAGTAGTGTTGAGCCAGCCAGAACGGCCGTGGCTGTTCCAATGAAAACAAGGATGAAGGTGCCTATAAGTTCTGCGATCGTAGCCTTGACGTTCATAACGCGATCTCCTGTGCTGTTATTGCTTGGGTTGTCGAGCGCTGAGTTTCCGCATTAGAGGCTTCTGTGCCAATTCTGTCAACGGTTGAATGACGTGAAAGCAGTCTTTTGAAGCAGCCATCGACGAGTTGCGTTCTCATGGAATCGGGCGCGTTTGCGTATTACGCAACATTTATGTTGCCTTGCTTGCGGCAAAAGTTAACCGTTCTTGTTTCCCGTCCAGGTGGGGCGGATAGTGTGGCCACTCCGACGTTTCGCGACCGCCACCAGCCGACCGCGAACCACCCGATGAGAACAGTGGACCCCGCCGACGCCGCCCAATGTACGCCTCCTTTGGCGCCAGGAACTTGGCCATGATCGCTCCGGCCTGCTCCCAGTCCTGTGTGGCCGACGCGAGTCGAGTACGACCGGTCCGCGTGAGTCGGTAGAACTTAGCTTTCCGGCCGTTCTCTGAGACGCCCCACTCACCCGCGATGTAGCCCTCCTGCTCGAGCTTCATCAGTTGGGGGTAGAGCGTGCCGTAGTTGATCGCCAGCAGGTCGCCACTGGTCTGTTCGATGCGACGGGCGACCCCGTAGCCGTGCAGCGGTCCGAGCGCCTCGAGCGTCTTGAGGATCATCAGCGCCAACGTGCCTTGCCATACATCTGTCTTCGAGGACGTCTTAGTCATGTGGGATATCCACAGATTACTTCAACACTCTATGGGTATGCCATAGGTGTTGTCCGGTCGGGTCCGCACTGCGGACGACTGTCCTTCGCGGTTAGCGCGCCGCCTAGGTGCGGTTCCCGTCCTGCGCATCGCAGACGCGCCCCGTTGGTACCTCGCGCCGGAGAGCGCGCCGGCGGCCGATCTGCCGTAGAATGGCGCCATCGTTGCGACGGTCTTCGGGTGGGCGCTGGTCCAGGGAGAGAGCAATGCGAATAGCGTGCCGGTGGGTGATTGGTGTCTTGTGCCTCGTCGTGGTCGCCGGGTCTGTCGTGTCGGCGCAGTCGGTCGCCGACAGCTACACGCCAGTGACCGACGAGATGCTCGTCGATCCGGCGCCCGGCGACTGGCCCATGTGGCGGCGGACCTACGGCCACTGGGGCCACAGCCCACTCGACCAGATCAACACATCCAATGTCGGCACCCTCCGTCTCGCCTGGGCCTGGACAATGGGCGAAGGTCTTCAGGAAACGACCCCGCTGGTGCACGACGGGATGATGTTCCTGGTGCAGGCGTGCGACTTCGTCGAGGCGCTCGACGTGCGTGACGGGTCCCGCATTTGGCAGTATCGCCGCGAGCGCGTCGACCACGCGGCGAGGTTGTCGTGTGCGAACCGCAACGGTGCTCTCTATCAAGACAAGTTGTTTATCGCGACTCACGACGCCCATCTGGTCGCCCTGGATGCGCGTACGGGCGACGTCGCGTGGGACGTGGAGGTCGGCGACTGGACCATCGGCCAGCACTACTCCGGCGGCCCGATGGTGATCAAAGGGCGCGTCGTCGCTGGCATGTCGGGCTGCTATCACCTCAACACCCGCTGCTGGGTGTCGGCCCACGACGTCGACACGGGTGAGGAGGCGTGGCGCACCTACACCATCCCTGGCCGGGGCGAGTTTGGTTACGACAGCTGGGGTGACGTGCCGGACGAGGACCGTCGCGGCGGCTCCGCGTGGAACTCACCGAGCTACGACCCGGAGTTGAACCTGATCTATACCGGAGTGGGGGTGCCGATTCCATGGGGCTCCGTCCAGCGCGGAACCGGAGACGGCGACGTCCTCTATACGAATTCCACGCTGGCGTTGAATGCCGACACGGGAGACATCGTCTGGTATTTTCAACACATTCCCAATGACGAGTGGGATCTCGACCATCCCTACGCCCGGTTAGTGGTCGAGACAGAGGTCTCGCCGGACGCCGCGGTTCGGTGGAAGAACAGTTCGATCACGCCGGGCGGGCGCCGCAAGATCGTGACCGGCATCCCGGGCAAGACCGGCATCGTCTGGGCCCTGGACGCCGCGACCGGTGCGTTCCTGTGGGCCGAGCCCACCAACTATCAGAACGTCGTGGTGGATATCGACGCCGAGAGCCGCCGGGTCATTCTCAACTCAGCGTTGAAGTTCCCGGAGGTGGGGAAGCCCGTGTTCGTCTGCCCGAGCGCCTTGGGTGGTATCAACTGGCAGGCGACCGCCTACCACCCTGGAACGAACGCGCTGTACGCGCCGACCAACAACGTCTGCATGGACCTGACGCTCAATCAGTTCCGTGACCGGCCTGGCGCCCACCACGGGTCGGCCCGGATCGCGCAGGCACCGGCCCCGGACATCGACGGCGAAATCGGTCAGTTCACGGCCATGGACCTGACCACCGGCCAGCCGCTCTGGGTGTATCGGCAGCGGGCCGGCATGGGTGGTTCGGTGCTGACCACCGGTGGCGGTCTGGTGTTCGTGACCGATGACGCCCGGCGGTTTCGCGCCTTCGACGCCCGCAGTGGCGACATCCTGTGGGAGCAGATTCTCAACTCGAGCGCGGGCGGGTTTCCGGTCTCCTACATGCACGACGGCGTGCAATACCTCGCCATTGCGGCCGGTGGCGGTATCAATTTCCGCGGACTCACGCCGGAGATCCAGCAGCCAGGTCGCGGCAACACGCTGTTCGTCTTCAAGCTGCCCTGACGCGACCCGGTTGCCGGTCGCTCGCGTTAGTCCCCGAACGCCACCGCGATTTCCGGAAAGAGCATTTGCGGAAGTGACAGGCGTGACCGATCCCGCTCGTCAAACCCGGTCGCACGCTCATACCGGTGCACGACGTCGAGCGCGTCGGTCAGCGAGGGTTTGTGGGTCGCTTCGAATTCCACACATCGGACGGCCCGGGTCTCGGTCGTGGCGCAGTAGTGGACCACTTCTATGTCCGCGAATTGCCACACGCGCAGGTCCTTCTGGAGCGTGCCGCGCCACTCAACCCCAAGCCGGTCGAGAAACGCGTCGACCGCGGCCTGCTGGTCGCCGGCATGGTGGCCGAGGTCGAGGTTGATCTCTGAGCGCGCCTCGGTGTCCGGTCCCACGGCCTTCAGCGTCAGATGGTGCAGCTCGGGGTCGAAACGATGCCGGATGAGAAATCCTCCGGCTTGCCCGCCCGCGGTCAGGTAGTAGCGGTCGCGGACCTGTATCGACGTGGTCTTCTCTGGGCCCAGGTCGCCCAAGGTCGTGTCGAAGACGGCCAGGTCGAACCGGTCGTCGACCAGGAACTTGTGCTCGATTTCTGTGAACCGCAGGTCTTGTGGCGTCACGCCGGTGTCCTCTCGACTACATCCATCGCTTGAAACGGCCCATCAACGCCAGTCGGCACCTCAGCGATCGGGAGAGCCGGTCTCGGAACGGGTTCGTGACCGGAATGTTGTTTGGGTCCCCACGCAGCTCGTCGAAGATGGATGACGCGTGGGCCACGGCGCGGGCATCGCGCGTGGCCAGCATCGCCTCCGCGAGCCGGTCGTGCGCGGCGTCCTCGAAGTTGTAGCTGCCGAAGGCGACCGGGCCGGCGTCCACGAGCACGATTTTCGAGTGCTCGCCGCACCGATGCTCATAGATGCGCACGCCCGCGTCCAGCAGCCGGTCGTAACTGGCCGCCGCCGCAATCCACGCCAGGTCGGTGGCGTCGAGTGCCTCCCGATGCGAATGGTACACCTCTATCTGCACCCCCCGGCGAGCGGCTCGGAACACCGCGTCCATCAACGCCGGTATCGGCTTGAAATAGAACGCGGTGATCTGGAGTCGCTCGCGGGCGCCATCCACCAGGGCCACCAGGCGGTCGGTCACCACGTTCCGGCCGCGCCACCAGAGTGGCCCTCGCCGGCCCTGGTGCAGATTCGGGTTGCAGAACCAGTATTCGAGGTCGACGTTGCGCGCGATGTCCGCTGGCGGATTGGCTGCGTTCTCCTCCAGGTGCCGCAGGTGGGTGTCGTCCACCGTGCCGCCAATCTCGCGGTAGCTGGCCAACAGCGTGGGCACGATGGGTCCGCGCACCGCGACGGAGTATTCGTGCCAACGCTCGAAACTCGAGGCGGTGATGTTGCTGCTCCCGAACACCGCTTCACCTGCCTCGGAGACCTGAATCTTGACATGCTGGCCACCGCCCAGTCGCCGCTGCAGGTAGTGTTGCGGCGCGTAGAACTCGACCGTCGCCCCCGCCGTGCGGAGGTCGTCGAGTCGGGCGGCAAGCGTCGCCTGGACGTCCGCTCTCATCAGCACGCCGCCAAGCGTCTGGCCAAAGCGGTCGATCAGCAGGTGCACCGCAACCCCGCGTCGCTGCGCTTCGACCAGGTCTGTGAGCAGTTGGGTGCCGTACGCGTCGTACTCCAGGTAGTAGGTCGAGAGATACAGGAACTGCCGGGCTCCGGCCACCATGCGGAGACGGCACTTCCACTCGGCCGCCCGGTCCCACAGAGGGAGCAGGGACGTGGCGGTGGTGGCCAGGGACCGTCCGCTGAGACGCACGGTTCTAGAGCCGGTAGCCACCTGAGATGTCGATGTTGACGCCGGTGACGTAGCTGGCGTCGAGCAGATATTCGACCGCCTGGGTGACGTCGGCGAGATGCCCGGCCCGGCCCAGCGGCACGGTCCGGCCGATCTTGTCCGGTGGCGGGAGATCGATGGAGTTGTCGAGTTGTCCCGGCGACACCATGTTCACGCGGATCCGACGGTCGGCGTGCGCCGCCGCCAGCGCACGCGTCAACACGAGCAGACCGGTCTTGCTGACGTAGTAGTCGGTGCCGTGGACGTTGGCGCGGATCCCCTCCAACCCGGCCATGCCGACATTGATGATGTTCCCATTGTCAGACATGAACGGAAGCGCGTGATAGCAGCAATAGAAGGCCCCCGATAGATTGGCGGCGAGGGTCGCATCCCACACGGTCGGGTCGAGCTTGGTCACATGCTGCGGGTTGTAGTTGCCGACATTGTTGACCAGGAGATCGACCCGGTCTTCGGCGGCTCGGATGTTCTGGAACACCGACGCCACTTCCGCCTCGACGGCGACATTCACCTGGAGCGCTCGGGCGCGCCGACCGCGGGCCTTGACCTCCGACGTGAGCGACCGAGCGTCTGCCTCCGCCGTGCGATAGAGCACCACGAGGTCGAAGCCGCGTGCAGCCAGCATCATGCACAGGTGGCGGCCGAGTCGCCGGGCTCCGCCGGTCACCACCGCCACCGGTGCGTCACCGGACACACTCATCCGCGGGTGCGCTCCACCCGCACGAACGAACCAGCGGCGGCCGGCACGGCCTGCGGCTTTCTGATCTCCAGACGCACGGTCTGTACCGGTGGCATCTCGTCCAGCAAGTGCGCCGCGACCGCTTCCGCCATGCTTTCCAGCAGCGCGAACTGGCGCTCCTGGACCAGCGCCGTTACCGCGGTGGCGGCGCGGTCATAGTCCATGGCGTCGCCGATGGCGTCGGAGCCGGCTGCGGCCGCGAAGTCGTAGTCCAACTCGATGTCGAACAGCACCGGCTGGGGTGTCGCGCGCTCGTGGTCGTAGACGCCCACCACACAATCGATCCGCAGATTCTTGAGCCCCGTTGTCCCGATCGTCACGTCGTGGTCCTCACGTTAGCGTTGTCTGGTGTGGGCTTGCGCGCGATCCAGACCTGCTCCACCGCGGTGGCGTCAGCGAATGGGGTGCGCTGAAAGTCGCCGAAACAGGCCTCAACCTCGAACCCGGCGTCGTCGAGCAGTTGTCGCGCCTGGGTCGGGAGCAGCCAGCTCAGACTCAGCCGGCGATAGCGTCGCGTGTCGAGACGCCCGTCGGGGTGCAGGAGATCCTCCCACGTAACGACCGTGAGCGATTGGGACGATTCGTCCACGAGCGAGGTGACCCACAGGAGGGTGTCCTGTTCCGGTGAGCGTGCGGTCGATGCGCGAGGCGGCGGGGTCGGGGATGATGACGACGACGGATACATGGCTCGCAGCTGCATCTGCCGCATGTGCGTGATGAGCGCGGGAGTCATGAGGAAGTCGTCGAAGATGAACCGTCCACCCGGTCGAAGTTGTGTGAACACCTGGTGGAGCGCGCGACGCTTGTCGTCGAGTGTGGTCAAGTGCCCGATGCTGTGGTACGGGAGCGCAATGAGGTCGGCCGGTTCGGTCAGCGTGAAGTCTCGAAAATCGGCCTGCCGCAGGTCGACGCGGTCGGTGACCCCGGCCCGTGTCGCGCGCGCCCGGCACAGGTCCAGCATGGCGCTGGATGCGTCCACCCCGATCACGGAGCAGCCCCGCGTCGCCGCGTGCACGGCGATGCGTCCGTCACCGACGCCCAACTCCACCACGGGTCCCTGCGCCGCCAGGTAGGCATCGACGTAGAACCGCAGGTTGGCCTGCGTCGACGCGGCGGTCTCGGTCCAGACATCGTAAATGTCAGCGAAGCGGTCGTACTCGTGAGGCCCGCTGGCGGGGAACGATGGGGCGTCGGCCACGGACACTAGTCTTCGGTCTTGTCGCGGCTGCCTCGCGCCAGCGAAACAATGTCGTCCGCGTCGCCCTGGAGCAGCAGACGGTCGCGTACCAACGCGTCAGCGGCGTCAGACACCGCACGCACATAGGCGGCGTGGTTTGGATACCGTTCCTCGAACGACGGCCGAGGGTCATTCGCGGATTCGCGGTCGGCGCGGGTGGCCGGGAACGGGATGTATGACCCGGCGCCTCCACATTGCTGGCCAGCGGCAAAGCCCTCACGCCGCAGGTTCCATCCCGTATGCGTGCCGATTGGCGCCGCGAGATTGGGGTGTCGCACACCGCCGGTCATGTTGCCGTCGGTATCGGTTCGTGCCACGAGCACGGTGTAGGGGTTGCCCTGCATCGGCGGCATCGACCGATGATCGGCCAGCGACAGCGGATTGTACGATCCTGAGTATGTCACCCCCGGGATATCCGGAAAGCCGATGCTGGTGGCGGTGACAAGTCCGCCGTTTGCCACGGTCGGGAACCGACTCGGCGGCGGCTCGATATCGTGCGCCACCCACTCCTGCAGCGCGAGGCTCAACGCCGCGCGGGTCTGACTCAGCGCCAGGGGATTGTTCAGGTTTTGACAGATGCCCTGTGTCGGCGTCGCCGCGTGCACGCCGGGGCCACCACCGTGTCGGACACCGGCAATCAGGTACACCCGCACGTTATCCGGCTGTTCGATGTGCTGGCCACGGGAGTCGGTCACGACCAGGGACGCCCTCGCCTGCCAGAGTTCCGCCTCGCCGTCGCTGTGGATGATCTTCGGACAGGTGCCCGACACGCGGCATCGCTCGAGCAGCCCATCCGTGCGGCCGCTGATCGGGTCCGTCAACGTGGCATAGGTAAAAGGGAACTGGTCGCCGGGGTAGTTGTGGTCCTCGTGTTGCTTCTGCCAGCGACCCGGCTGAGAGAACTGATAGTTCGTGAAGCTCTTGCGTGACCCCGCGATGTTCGGGTGCATGCCGTCGAAGACGATCCGGCCGGCCACGTCTTCGTTGAAGCCCTGATACAGAAAGTCCCGCAACATTCGACCGCTCTGCGACACGCCGAGGGAGATCGCCGTGCGTGGCAGGCCTCCGGTGGCGAGTGGATTGGTGTGGCCGGTGCCATCCGTGTCTTCGTACCGCAGGAATGAGATGGCGTCGCGCATCGCGGCGAAGCCGAGGCCCATCACGATCGGGTCCTTGGCCTCATAGATGAACTCGTAGATCGCACCGCCATCGAATCCGGCCGGTCGCGTAATCTCGACCTCCGTCGGGCTCACAAAGGTCCAGTCGAGATCGGTCGGGGTCTCGCGGCGCGCGCGTTGACTCGCCCTGACCGAGATCATCCCGCCGCGCGAATCGAGCGAGGCAGCCGGATAGGTCAAGGTTCGACGCGACACCTGCTCGGCGTCGTCGAAAATGAACTCCTCGAGCGCCGGACCGACGATCGGCGCACCGTCTGCCTGTGTCGCGACCGGCAGGTAGGCGACGATGTTCGAGTCGGTGGGGGTCAGGTCACCTTGCCATCCAACCTGTACGAACGCGAAGCCCCGTTCGAGGAGCGCGACCTCGGCCGGGCCGGATCGGCCGCGGTTCGACACCGTGTGGTAAATCCCGCGGTTCCACCGCGTCATGTCGACCGGTCGGTAGATTTCGACGGTCGTGCGGTACGCCACCCGCCCGGCGTCATTCCGAGTTGCGCGATCAAGATTCACGATGTCTTGGTTGCGCGGGTCGTTCGGGTCGACTGCCCCGGTGACGATGCCTCGCAATAGCTCGTATTGACCGGCCTCGCCGAAGCGCTGTCCGTCGAGTGCGGGCGACTCGATGACGTCCAGATCGAACTCCGCGATCTGCGCGACCGCGTCTCCAGGCAGCAACAGCGCGAGGGTGGTGGTGGCGGCGAGCATTGGCGCGAATCTGTTCATGATGCCTCCGATATGCGGCCAATCATATCGCGCGGACGGGGCGGCGCGCGCGCGGTATCCTACGGTTCAATCGTGGAGGTCGCTGACGACTCGGCGAACGTGGCCCGGGTGGACGCCGACTGACCAGCCTCACGCATGAGCCCAGCCGCGCAGCCGCATGAGACCTCGCCCGCACATCCCACCGGACATCGAAGATTACCGCGACGAACGCTGGCAGCGGGAAGGGAGCCTCCAGGTCGAGACCCCCCTCGACGCGGAGCGGTTCGTCGAGCGCAACGGGTTCGCCGCTTGCCTCACTGACGCACGCCGTCCGGGTCCATCGCTCTATGTCGCGGTATGTGGACGCCGCGACGCCGTGATGCCGCGCAACGTCCAGAAAGACCCGGAGGCGTCGCTCACCTGGCAGTTGAAGGACCAGCTCGTGCGGCGCGGCAAGACGTATTACGCCAAGCTGTCGCGCGGCAAAGCGATGTTCCTCGCGCCGCGCATGATCCCCTACTTTCATGCGGTGTGGGGTATCCGAAAGTCCGACGAGACGCGGCACTTGAGCCAGGACGCCCGTCGGGTCCTGCGCGTCTTGCGTCAGGAGTGGGAGCTCGCCACGGCGGATCTGCGGGCCGAATCGGGGGTGACCGATCGACGGACGTTTACACGAGCCTTGGATGAGCTCCAGGCGGTGATGCTCGTCGTCCCCAGCGAGGTCGTCTACCAACCGAGGTTTACCTACATCTGGACGCTGGGCATCGGACGGTTTCCGACACCGCTCACCCGGCGAGTGCGCCGCGACAACGCGGTCCGGGAAATCGCCCGATGCTTTCTGACGGGAGCCGGGCTGACGATTCCCGGCGAACTGGCTCGCGTGACCGGGCTGTCCCGCCCCGAGGCCGGTCTCGGCAATCGGGCGCTGGTAGCCGACGGCTACGCGACCACACCGGCGCGCGGGGTGTATCAGTTGGCCACACGCGTTGAGACTCCGTCCCCCGAGTAGCCCGCGTAGAAATCGACCGCCAGGTGGAACGGTGGTCCCGGGGCGGCTCCCGACATCGCTCCTCTTGACATCCCACATGGAATTTGTCGCTCTCGTCTTTACATCCCACATGTAAGGGTTCATGACAGACACCAAATCTCCGATTCTTCAAGGCACGCTCGACCTGATGGTGCTCAAGACGCTGGAACAGCTCGGCCCGCTCCACGGCTACGGCATCGCCCGCCGAATCGAGCAGGTCGGCCAGGACGCGCTCGTCGTCAACCAGGGCACGATCTACCTGTGTCCGGTGCGTTTGGTCCAGAAAGCGTGGATCAGTGCCGAGTGGGGAACCTCGGACAACAACCGCCGGGCCAAGTAATACACGTTGACCAAGGCTGGCCGGACCCAATTGCAAGCCGAAACCGAGAACTGGGAGCGAATCGCCGGGGTGATCGGGCGTGTCCTGCAGCCGGCGGAGCGGAGCTGACCGGTGCCGGCGCGATTGCGGACCATGTGGGCGCAGCTTCGGGCTTGGCTCCGCCCCGACCGACTCGACCGCGAGTTCAACGAGGAGTTGGCGACGCATCTGGCGCTCTCGGAGGCCGACAAAGTGGCTCGGGGCATGAGCACTGACCAGGCCCGCCGGGCGGCGCGAGTAGAGCTGGGCGGAGTCTCGCAGCTTCGCGAGGCGACCCGTGCCGCGCGCGGACTCCCGTGGCTGGACGTCGGCTGGCTGGACGTCCGGCTCGGCGCTCGGATGCTGATGAAGCACCGAGGGCTTTCTCTCACGGGGGGGCTCGCGATGACCGTGGTCATCTCGATCGCGGCCACCGTCGCTCGCGCGGAGGTCAAGACATGAATCCGATTGACCAGGGGGGCCGTAGCAAAACGTGCGCGCCGAGTGAGCCGGTGTCTCCGGAAGTGACAGGCTGATGAGGATCGACCGCGACAGAAGCAATCCCACGCTGGTCCACGCCGACCTCCTACAGAGCCCTCGCCACCTCCAGTGCCCGGACGGTCAACGCGTGGTCTGGTGGTCGGGCCAGAGGAGCAGGGCCAGATCTGGATCTATCCGGTCAACGGGTAGCCACCGACGCCCTCCCGGCAGAAGGGTCGGAACAGCTATCCTGGTGGCGATTGTGGGGTTGGCGAGGCACTGAGGCGGATAGCCCCGCAGGACTAGGTCGGCCGACGGACCGCGTGGGGTTCGGGGCGCAGCCCCGTCTGAGTACTAAAACCGCACGCGCAGACCAAACGTTGGAATGCGCGGGAAACCTTCAGACGGCACTTCCGAGAGTCGGGGCATTGTCGAGTCCGGGTCGTGCCTAAGCCGCGGGTCCAGGCTTACCGCGTTGTCCCGATCGAGCAGATTGAGCACCTCGACGTAGAGGGACCACCGGCCTCGTCGGTATGTGGCTCTGACATCGAGACGGGCATAGTAGGGTAGCCTCGCCTCGTTCAGGTTGTCGATGCTGCCGTAGTCGACCGTGTAGATGAAGGCTCCGGTTGAGTCTGTCTCCGGTACGAGCCGGCCCCGCTCATCTTCGACGGCGGAGATCCGCAGCCCGACCGGGGCGGTGTGCGGGAAGCCGCTGGCGAGTCGGGCGGTCGCTGCCACCTCCCACCGACTGGTGAGCCGATAGCGACCCACCGCGTTGAACGCGTGGCGTCGGTCGTATTCGAACGCGTACCGCCGGCCGTAGCTCTCGCGATTCGCCCGACCCCACGCGTAGGAGAGCCACCCGGTGAGCCGCGCCGACGCGTCGGTGTGGCTGAGGAACACGTCGAGTCCGTAGGCGGTGCCCCCGGCGTCGTTCGAGGGGGCGCTCAGAATCAGTGGCGCGGTGGGTACACTCGCACTCAGGGGCTCGGGAAAGTCGTACTGCGCGAGTCGCTCGAGTCGCTCGGGCTCGCTCTCGAGGCGACCCAGGAGCAGATCGTCGAAACGCTTGTAGTAGCCCTCGACCCGCGCCGTCAGCGCCCTAGCCAATGCCTGCTCGAGGCCGATTACGACGTGTGTCGCCCGCTCGTGCCGTAGACCTTGCTCACGCGGACTCGACAGATCGAGGAAGTAGTCCGACTGGGTGAGCTTTTCGTAGCCCGGGCTCTGTGTGTACAGCCCGCCCGCCACGCGCACGCGCGCGCCACGACCCACCGCGTAGCTCGCCGCGATGCGGGGTGACAGTGTGGTGCCGCCGTTGATGGTGCTCCAATCCACCCGCAGACCTGGTTCGAACGACACGCGGGGGGACGGGGTGTAGGTGTCCTGTAGCCAGAGTCCGCTCCGGGTGCCGCGCAGCGCGGACTGCAGGTTGTCGGGCAGTCCCGCGCCGCCCTGAATGCTCGACCCGTTCGCCTGGGTCTGGTTCCGGTTCCCCACGATGGTGAAGCCGACACCCGTCTCGAGGTGATGCAGCTCGATGCCGGCGCCGAGGAGGTGTCGGGGTGATACCTGAACCCCGAGTTCCTGTCGCATCGAGACGTCACGGACGTCGATCGACCGGTCGAAGAGGATGGTGTTGAGTCCGAATGCGAGGTCGCTGTCCGGCGTGTTCGAGCGCCTCGCGTCGGCGCGCACCTGGCCGTCGAAGTTGAGCTGCTCCCGGTTGCGATACCACGACACGATGGTCGTCGACGTGGCGCGCTCGCCGAGGATGGCATCGAGACGGGCCGACGCCAGTCCATTGGTCACGTCCGACCCCAGCGCGGCCCGCTCGCCCTCCCGGTTGACGTCGAAATTCAGGTCGGCGTCTTCGATACTGCGCAGTCCCGTGAGTGTCAGCCGATGTCCCGCGCCGAACTTCCATCCCGCTTGCAGCTGGAGGTCCGCGAACGACGGGAACGTCTGATCTTGCAGACGCCCTGCGACCAGGTCGTAGTACGTGCGCCGGGCGCTGAAGAGCCAGGTGCCGTTGTCTCCAACGGGCGTCGCCCCTTCCAGCACGACGTTGGCATCCGTCACGCTCAACGCGCCGGACCCCCCGAACTCGTCGTCGCCCGGGCGGTTCTCGACGATCAGCAGGGACGACAACCGATCGCCATACGCCGCGCCGAATCCGCCGGCGCTCAGCTGGAAGTTTTCGACCGTTTCGGGGTTGAACGCGCTGGCTATGCCAAAGAGACGATACGGGTTGTGCACCTCGACGCCGTCCATCACCGTCAGGTTTTGGTCAGGCGTGCCGCCGCGCACCGCGAGCCGGCTGCCGAAGTCGTCGGTGGATGCAATCCCAGGCAGGGTGTCGAGTGTCCGGAAGACGTTGTCGATGCTGCCGGGGGCTCGAAAGACGTCGGCCGGGGCGACGGGGGTCGACGAGGGTCGCTCCTGCGGGTCGGTTCCCGAGAGCACCTCCACGGTTTCGGCGAACGCGTTCGGGAAGAGTCGAACCTCCAGCTCCGGCCCGTCGATGAGTGCGACCGTGTCCAGGTATCCGTCGGCCTGAAATCGCAGTGTGGTGTCGGCCACGCCGACGTCGATAGAGAAACGGCCACCCAGCTCGGTGGTCACGGCGTCGCGGCCGCTTTCGACCCGCACCCCGGCCAGCGGCTCCTGGGTGACACCGTCGATCACGTGCCCGGTCACCGTCACTGGGGGCTGCGCGATGGCTGCCGCTGGCGCGGCCATGAGTGCGAACAGCAGGAGATGGCGAGCCCGGACGGCCGGGCGCGGAGTGGGGCACTGCGGCGACCCCGCACAGCGCCCGCGCGGGGTTCGGGGCCCAGCTCCGGGTTGGTTCAGGCTCAAAAGGGCAACCCCAGCCGCACATACGCCGTTGGCCCGCCCTCGTCCCGTAGCGGGACCGCAATGCCGGTCCGCAGGACCGTGAGCGCCGTCCACAGGGGCACCCCGTTCATCAGCAGTTCTCCACCGACCGAGGCCAGGGGGCTGTCGCGCGGGTTGTCGAATCCGGTCAGCGGCACGCGCGGGCCCCAGGCGTTGCCGGCATCGACGAACACGCTGCCACTGATCCAGTCGAGGTACAGCGGGACGCCCCCCAGTCCCCGGTTCACGCGCGCGAGCGGCATCCGATACTCGACCGATGCCGACCAGGCTCTGGACCCGGAGCGAATGCCGAACGGGTAGCCGCGGATGGGGAACGGGCGGGCGGACGCACTGAGCAGCGTCAACCCGGTGATCGCCTCTGCCTGTCCCGTCGTTCCCCCGACACTGTAGAAGAACGCGTCGGCGCCGCTTCCCGATGCCCGTCCACCGCTGGCGCGGAACGCCAGCACGTGGTTCGCGAACCCGGGCAACCCGACCGACTTGTACAGCCGGATGTCGCCGGAAAGGTCGGTCCAGGAGGCGTCCGCGCCTGGTGTTCCCGCGAGCGAGGCCGGCACGGCGGGGTCCCATCGCCGTCTGGTCCTGACGAATCCACGGATGCCGTCCTCCGGGCTGATCGAGAACGCGTGCAGACGCGTGTTGACGTAGCTCGCCGTCGCATCGAGCTGGGGTAGGCCGCTGGTGGGTCGTCTTGGCGAAAAGACGCGCTCCGTGGCCAGGCTGTCATTCAGCAGTTGCTGACGCTCCCAGACATAGGACGCACCCACCGAGAGAGTGGCGATACTGCGAACCCGCCGTCGAATCATGGTGAGGTCGGTTCGGAGTTCTTGCTCCCGTGTCACCAGGAAAAGGTCCCGCCGTCCCGGTGGTACGCCGTCTGTCGAGGGGTCCTCGGCCGCGAACCCCGCTGATGTGTGGCGTTGCGCCACCGAGAAGCCGAGAATCGGCGTGCCCAGGCCCGCGAACGAATACCTGAGGCCACCGCTGAACCGATCGCCCTGGGGTTCGTAACTGAGCGCGGCCTCGGCCGCATGGCGCTGGACGGTGTCGATCGCCCAGGTCGAGATCCCCACGCGCGGGCCCAGCACCCGCGTGCCGCGGCGCGTTTCGCCGCCCGCGAAGATGGGAGTCCAGAACCGAGGGAACAGTGATGGGAACGGTCGGTGCGGACGTTCCTCGCCCTCAACGCTGACGCCAGCGCGAGGCGAATCGGGTTCGAAGGTGGTTCCACCGCCAGCCGTGAATCGATTGTTGGTGGGAGCCGGGCTGACCCACGTCGTAGGGTCGTAGGGAATACGTTCCACACGCCAACCGTCCGCGTGATAGGCGCTGAAGTAGATCCACGTGGCGGTCAGGTCCACGTCCGGGTACGACCCGCCCGTGCGCAGGTTGGTGACCTGGCGGATCGCGCCCGCCCGGCCATCGTCTCCGATGTCCGCCGCGAAGAGATTCGGGATACCGGTTCGGTCCGAGGCCCACAGGACGCGGTGCGAGTCTGGGGTCCAGGTGGGCGCCAGGTCGATGGCCCGGTCCCTGGTCACCCGGTCCACTGTTCGACCGGTCGCGTCCAGGACCAGCAGGTCGTAGAAGGCGCCGGGCTCCCAACGTGATGCCGCGATCCATCGGCCGTCGGGCGACCAGGCCGGGTAGGCCCAGTGCACGTCGTCGGCCGGTTCTACCAGCGGCGAGACCGCGCCGGTCGTCAGGTCCACTACCACGATCCAGGTACGACCCTCGCCCTGTTGCACTGCCAGGGCTCGTCCGCCATCCGGGGAGACCGACGGAAAATCGAGCCGCGCCCCGCGGGTGACCCTGCGGATGCGGCCGTTCGCCGGGTTCGCGATGTAGAGGTCCTTGTAGCTCCGATAGGGGTCGATGAACTCGATCTGCGAGAACACGACCCGGCCGTCCGGGGACCAATCCAACTGGGTGAGGCCGTTGGTCCGGGTCAACGTGCGGGGGGCGGTGCCGGTGGCGCTGGTTAGATGAATCTGGGCGTCGGACGACCCGTCGGAGCGAGCGAACGCCAGGGTGGCGCCGTCAGGGGCCAGTGTGGGGTACAGCGCCCAGCGCCCGTCCCCAGCAATCGGCTCGCCTCGGGTCAGTGGCGCATGTCGCTCCAACTCAGCCGCCAAACCGGCGTATCGGGTGTCGAGCGTGCCGGCCCACTGGGCGAACGCGTCGGTGAAGCTGACGCCGAACGAGTGCCGGGCTGCGGCGTTCATGCGGAACGGCACGACTTGTCCATCGACCGCGCGGGCGAAGTCGGCCATCCTTTCCCGGCCATACTCTCGGGTCAAATGATCGAAGAACAGCGAGCCATAGATATAGGGTCGGTTCCCCGCTGGCCAGACCTGGGTCTCGCCAGACACCTGCGGCAACGTCTCGAAGGCGCCTTCCAGGACCGCCGTGCGGAGGGCCATCTCGTGAAACGTGCCTTGGACCCGTCCCGCCTCGGTGAGCGACGACTCGAAGTAGGTGGCGAGGCCTTCCACCGCCCACCGGGGCAACGCGCTATTCGGAAAGATCGGCCAGCGCACCGGCGCCCGCCCGAACGCGGCCTTGGCCAGTGCACCTAGCTGTCCCCGTCGGTCCAGGTGAAAGATGTGGGCCAGTTCGTGGGTGACGACGAGCTCGAGCCAGTCGTCGAAGTACGCTAGCTCGAACCCCTCGATGGGAGGCGGCGCGAAGATCGTGATGCGATTCCAGGGGGCGACGGTCGCGAATCCGTTACTCGCGTCGGTGTGGTCTGTGACCACGATGTCGATGGCGGCCGCTGGCGGCTCGTCGAACTGCGCCTGGAGGCCCGTGCGGGCCCGTTTCGGCTCGGTCGGCCACGCGCACGGCCAGACCGCGCAGCCGCAGCGGATACGTGATTCGAAAATGCTCGGTGTCGAAGACACGCCAGTCCTCGTCAGGCGCTTGGGCCGCGGCCGAGGCCGCGGCCAAGACCAGAAGCGCGGTCCACAGGACACTAGCCTTCGAGCACGCCAATGGCCGCCACCGCTTCATCAACGACCGACGATTCGAGCGTGCTGTTCTGGCGCAGCTGGGCCTCGAACCCGTCGACCTCGGTCATGCAGTCCTCCGATTCGAGTTCCGCGTGGACACATTCGGGGTGGACGTTGATGGGGGTCGCTCGGACCTGGTTGCCGAAGGAGACCTCCCGCGCCAGCACCACGCGCAGCGCGTCCTGGTCGATGGCCTTGCCGCAGTTCTTGCATTTCGAGCGCCCGCTCGGGGCGCGTTCCACGTATGGCAGCTCCTTACGCTCCGCCCGTGCTTGCTCCGCCTTCTCCTTGAGCGCCTGGAGTTCGGCCAATGGGGGCACCTGCAGTCCATCGGCGAACGCCTGTTGCTCGTACGCGGCTTCGACGTCCTCGAGTCGACGCCGCGCGGCGCAGGTGAGGTGATGCCACAGGTAGCCCGTGCCAAATGGGCCTTCGAGGAGAATCCCGAGCCGTAGCGTGTCCTTTTCGATCTTTCGTCTGCAGGTACGGCACTTCGAACGGCTCGAACGAGCGGATTCGAGCAGGTACGGCGCGAGCTCCGGTTCCGGCGTGGCTGCCGGGGCGTCTTCTTCCGCCATGGTTGTTCCTTCCGTTGGACGCGATTCTGGATGTGGGAACTAAGGACCCTGATCGAAATAAAGTTACCATTTTGGCCGCCGGGGCATCCCGCCCGTCGGCGTTGCTCGTCGCTTACATACTCCCGGTATGCGCGCTCCTCGCGCCTGGCCGGCCAGGCGCCGCGGCGCCAAAGATGGCAACTTTATTTCGACCAGGGTCCTAATTGACCCACGAGTCAGGTGCGGGATTTTACCCCGGCCCGGGAGGGGAGACGACGGATTGGTCCGAATGTGAGCGACTCGGGCGTGCGGCCCGTGGTGCAACCACGCATTGCATTGAGTCGGGCGGTCCAATACCGTTGACCGGGCTCGGCCGTACCCGATGGTCCGCGCGGGACACTAGCAGCCCGTGGTGAAAGTCGCGCGTCGCACCGAGACGGGCGCTGGGCCCGTCGAACAAGGCGAGAAGAGGGAGAATACCGGCAGTATGCGACCGATGAACAACGCAGATCGACGGGATTCAGCGTCCGTCGAATGCAGCGGGACTTTCACCATGGGCTGCTAGGAGGAGCACCCATGTCTAGACCCAAGACACGACCGCTACCGTGATTCCCAGTTTTCGCTACAAGGATGCGCCGAAAGCGATCGAGTGGCTGTGCCGCGCGTTCGGTTTCGAGAAGCAGCTCGTCGTGCCGGGTGAGGGTGAAACCATCGCGCACGCTCAGCTGGTCTTCGGCCACGGCATGATCATGCTCGGAAGCGCGTCCACGCACGGCGGCGGCTACGACGACCTCGTTTCCACCCCGGCTGAGGCCGGCACCAACACGCAGAGCGCCTACGTGGTCGTAGAAGACGCCGACGCCCACTATGCGAGTGCCAAGGCGGCCGGGGCCGAGATGGTGCTGGACATCCAGGACCAGGACTACGGCGGCCGCGGTTACACCTGCAAGGATCTCGAGGGGTATCTCTGGAGCTTCGGAGACTACGATCCGTGGGCACACTGAATCGTCAAAGGAGCGGGTCATGACGACGTCACTCCGGTTCGTTCTCGCGGCGGCGGTCGCGCTCCCAGCCCTGCAGACCGAGGAGCTTGGTTTCGTCAAGTGGACCGAGGCCGATCTGCGGGGGCGGCACGCGGCGCTGTCCGCGCGTGTGGGTCCCGATCATTCGGCTCGCGAGACGCTCGCCGCATACGGTCACCCCAGTGGATCCCATCGCTTCCGACTCATCCACCGGAACGCGGACGGCGTGCCTGAGCAGCATGCGAACATCGACGACGTCGTCTACGTTTACAGCGGGGCGGCCACGTTGCTCGTGGGCGGCGATCTGATCGACATTACCGGCGGCGAGAATGGTGAGTACACCGGCACGGACATCGTCGGTGGTGTGCGGCACTTTGTGGGCCCGGGTGACATTCTACGTATTCCGGCCGATACCCCGCACCGCTACCTGGTGCCTGAGCAAGGCTACATCACCTACGTGCTCGTGCGCATTCCCGCGCTGCTCGCCGGGGGTGTGATCCCTGACGACGCGCCTGTTCTCGACCTACAACCACCCGGCTTCGTGCGCTGGGGCGCCGACGAGTTGGCGCGCCGCGACGCGTCGCTGGCCACGAGAATCCGACCCGATCGCTCCGCCCGCGAGACGCTCGCCGATTTTGGGAGTCCGACACGGTCCCATCGCTTCCGGTTCATCCATCGCGACGCCGACGGGCGTCCCGAGATTCACGACGACATCATTGACCTGGTGTTCGTGAAGAGCGGGGCGGGGCAGTTGCTGGTCGGCGGCGAGATGCTCGATCGAGATGGGACGTTCGGGTCAGGGATCGCCGGTGGGACGCGGTACCCCGTGGCCGCCGGGGACATGCTCCACATCCCGGCCGCGACGCCCCACGGGTACCTGGTGCCCGAGGGGGGACACATCACCTATGTGCTGGTCCGGGTCCCCGCCGTGATTTGACGGGCGGCTGAAACGTGCCTCGCGCGGAAACCTAGCGGGCCTCCGCCACCCGGGCTCCGGTCAGGATATTCAGCAGGCCGTAGTTCCCCTCGTGACATGCGTATTCGAACATCGGCTCGTCGGACCGGCGCATCGGGACGGCGACGGTGAACGGACTGGTGAAAATGGTCGGGTCGTCGACGGTGTATTCGTAGAGCAGCGTGTCCTCGTTCAGTCGGCTGAACCGTTCCGTCAACGTCATCGTGACGCCGGTGCCGATCGCGGTCGTGGCCGATGGTTCGAAGCTCGCCGTCTTGTCGGTCATGTTCGTCGTTTCGACCACGAGCGTGTCGCCCTCCCAGCGACCCACCGAGCTCCCGGCCCATTGGCCGACGGAGCCCGGAAGATGCGGTCGTGCGTCGAGCGGGATGATGCGCACGTCGTGCACCATCTCGTTGAGAATGACCACGGCGCCCGGCGTCTGGAACAGCTGCATGTTGTTGTTGTAACCGCTCGGCATCATCGGCGGCCCGCTGTTGAACCCGACCAGACAGCGCTCAGCGAGTCCGCGGTCTTCCGGGTAGTCGGAACCGGTCCCCGCACTGCGGACGCGTACGAGCCCGTCGATCGGCAGGTCTTCCCAGAGGGAGCCGACCTGTCGCAACGCCTCGCCTTCCGGTGTCAGCGCCGGGAGACGCCCGTTGGCTGGGTCGACGATGAGAGAGGTCCGGCGATCGCCAACGATCGTGGTGCCGTAGTCGAGCCAGAAGTCGTTGTAGCCGCCAACCTCACGACCACCGCCGCCGGCCGGAAGCGGTTCGGTCCGCACCTCGCTCGGCTCGAGCAGTCGGGCGCGCCGCGCGGCCACACCGGCTTCCTGCGCTGCGGCCTCTTCGGCCGTCAGGAACGCCTTTTCGCCCAAGTCACTCGGGCGCTGGAGCGGCGTCATGGTGCGAAAGTCCCACACTCCCTGCAGGTCGGGCCGGCCATCGGCCGTGCGCAGCGTCTGGGCCGCGGCCGGGCTGGCGGCCAGAGACACCAGCAACGTGGCGGCAAAGAGGAACGTGGTGTGTGACACGAAGACACGATGGGCTGTCATCTGAAACTCCCTTGGGGCGCGATGCGGGGCAGTGTGCCGACGGCCGCGACTAGGACCACGCCTCAGGGTACGCGTCGGTTCGATGGGGCACAAGCGTGTCCGCGCACTACCGGAGACTGACCTCGGTCGCGGTCGGAAAGGCGGCCGGAACCGTTTGGGTGACCTTGCCCGTAGCCGCCCACTCGGCGCCGCGTTGAATCAACGTGATGAACCCCACGCAGTCGATGGCCGGCCACGGCCCCGAACCGACCGGCGCGCCGCCGTCAACGTGGCCCATGGCGGTGCCAAGTACCCGACCCTCCCCGTACTCGACGGTATAGATCATCGGCTCGTGTTCTCCGGTGCCGTGGGTTTCGACCCCCCAGTGCGCTTCGCGAGCGGGGTCCGAGTAGGCGGTGGCCAGGATGGTCATGTTCTTGGCCGGACCCCGTTGGTTGCTGTAGAGCTCGTCGGTTCCGTGGAGCCACGCAGAGGGAAGCCCACGCATGATCGGATGTGCCGTGTCGCGGGTGACGACCGAGAACGCATGCGCGTCCACGCACTCGCCGGCGTGGCCGGGTCGGTGGTCGAGCACCATCTTGCCGTCGCGGTACTTGACGTAGGGACCCGCCGTCTCGTCGCGCCCACCCCAGCCGCCAATGCCCATCATCTCGTTGAAGCCCGGCCAGTCCGTAAACGTGTGGTTCACCGCATGCGCGTACACCATGCCGCCGCCCTGCTCCATGTAGCGTTCGAATGACCGCTTGACCGTGTCCGGCCACTCGTCGCCGTTGTACTCGATCACCACGACGTCGTACCGGCTGAAGTCAGGGGCGAAATCGGTCATGTCACCGCCCGGCGGCGGACTGGTCACCACGTCCACCTCAAACAGGCCCGTGTCCTCCAGGATGTTCTGGTAGTGGGCGCTGAGGACCTGCCAGCCGTGGTTGTTCTGACCGGTCAGCACCATCGCCTGCAGCGGATCCGATTGCGCGGCGTGTATCGGCTGGACTGCCGCGGCCAGCACGCACCCGATCAGAAGAAGGTGCAGCGTCAAGGCTCTCATGTCGGGATCCTCCACTCTGTTGCTTAGTTCGTACCTGGCACATCGTACCGTTCCCCGCGGCGACGCGCTCGACCGATGCCGCTATACTCGCACCCACGGTCCACTTTTTGAGGAGATTGATCATGGCGAGGTTCCTAGTGTTGTATCGCGGCGGAGACGGCAGCAAGCTGTCGCCAAAAGAAAACGAACGCCTCATGAAGAAGTGGGGCGCGTACATGGAAAAGCTGGTCAAGTCCGGCGCCTTTGTTGACGGCGCGGCTGTACAGAGTTCCTCGGCCACGCAGATCGTCGGGAAAGCGAAGGCCGTCAAGGCGAAGCGAGCGGGCAACCACGCCAGTTTCGTGGGGGGCTACTGCATCCTCGAAGGCAAGAGCGTGAAGGGGATCCAGCGTCTGTCGCTGACCTGTCCGCATCTGACCGTCGCAGATGGCACCATCGAAATCATTCCGATCATGGCGATGCCGGAGACGGCCTAAGGGCGACGCGTTCGGCGGCGTTGGGGCACGGACGACACGGGTGCTCGCCAGAGTGTCGGTTTCGTGACCCAGCGCCGGTCGCCGTGGGACGACGACTCCCTGCCGGTGGGCGACCTCACTGACGACCTCACCCACCCGCAGTCGAACCCGACTCTGCCGGCGGACGGACGGGGAATCGTCCCTCCAGGGCCGCCTCGATGATCGCCTTGACCTCGGGCGAGAAGTCCTTGCGCAGCACCCACTCGAGAAAGCTGCGGTCGTTGTCCGCCAGTTCCGTGAGAGCGGTTCCGGCCTGGGCTCCGAACGCGACGGTCGCGACGCCGTCACGCCACACGAGCTTCCCGTCGGCATCGATGCGGTTCGGGTCGCTCGGGTAGAGCCAGGCGTGTAGCGCGTCGACCGTCTTCGGCAGGTTGCGATACGTGTGGAGTTGCGCGGCCAGGACGCCGACGGTGGCCTCGACATCGCTTCTGGCGTCGTGCGGCCTCTCCCGTCTCGACCCCGTAGAAACGTAACGCCGCGTCGAGACTGCGAGGCTCCTGGCGCGCGAAGATGGTGTAGGCGTCGATGACCCGGGCATCGGCCATCGGATCCTCGTGTCCCACCCGTCGAAATTCGGCGGCCAACAGTCGGCGGTCGTACCGTTCGACGTTGTAGCCCGTCAGGTCGCGCTCGGCGAGGAGTGTCGCGATCTCCGGAGCCAACTGCGCGAACGTCGGCGAAGACGCCGCCATCGTGTCGCTGATGCCGTGGATCGTCTGGGCCGCGGCTGGTATCGCCTGCTCGGGATTCACCAGCGATGACCAGGTCGACACGCGGCCGTCCGGGAAGATAGTCGCGGTCGCAATCTGCACGATCCGGTCTTGCCCGGGCCAGACGCCCGTGGCCTCAAGATCGACGCATACGAGCGGGCGGGTCAGCCGAAGGTGGGCGGCCAGTTGTTGCGCGAACAGTTCGACATTCATGATTCCGGCGGGAAGTTTATCGCACTCCTGCAGAGGACTTCTCCCACGGGCTGCTAGACATAGTAGGATTTGAAGTCATTACAGGACGTCAATGATGCGAGTGCGATGTGTACCGGCGGTGGCGGTAATCGTGGCCGGTCTAGGCCTGGCGGGAAGCAGCCTCGGGGCCGCCGGGGCAGACGTGCCGCTGGTCGACGCGGTGCGGCGGGGCGATACGGCTGCCGTGCGGTCGCTGATCGAGGCACGCGTCGATGTCAACGCGGCACTGGGCGATGGCGCGACCGCCTTGCATTGGGCCGTGTATGTGAACGACGCGGACACGACGGCGCTGTTGATCGGCGCCGGGGCCGACGTGAACCAGTCGAACAACTATGGAGTGACGCCGCTCGGTCTGGCGTCGCAAAACGGCAGCGCGGCGATCATCGAGCAGCTGGTATCCGCTGGTGCTGATCCGAACGATCCGCGGCACGCGGTGAATGCGGGCGAGACGCCGCTCATGCTGGCGGCGCGTTCCGGACACGTGGATGCGGTGCACGCACTGGTGGGCGCTGGCGCCGACATCAACGCGGCAGAAACCTGGAACGGACAATCCGCGCTCATGTGGGCGGCGATCGAAGGGCACGTCTCCGTCGTCGAAGCCCTGATCGATCAGGGTGCGGACACCCGCGCGCACTCCAACAGCGGCGCGACGCCGTTCATGTTTGCCGTGCGGAAGGGGAGCCTCCCCGCCGTTCGGGCCCTGCTTGCGGCCGGGGCCGACGTCAACGAGCAGCGTCCTGATGGCGCGAGTTCGTTGCTCATGGCGGTGATCAACGGACACGAAGACCTCGTGGATCTCCTGCTCGATGAAGGCGCGGATCCCAACGTCGAGGGGGGATCGACTCGGCTGACGGTGCAGGGGGTCCGGGCCCGGCCGATGCCGCTGGAGTTTAGGAGAATCGGCTACAGCGAGCGCGATTCCGAGACGGTGCCGAGGGGCAATATCTTCGGGAAACCGTTGCAGGCCGCGGTGCATGTGGCCAACTGGCACATCAGCGATCAGTTCATCGTCGTGAACCTCGACCGGCTGCGCGTGATCGAGTCGTTGCTGGCGCACGGCGCCGACGTCAACGGGCGGAACACGCAGGAGGAGCCAAGATGGTCTGGCGCCCGGTATCGCCGGCACATGACGGGCGCGACCGCGTTGATGCTCGCGGCGAAGGCCGCGGATGTCGAGGTGATGCGTGTGTTGCTCGAGCATGGAGCCGACCCGACGATCAACACCGTGGACAACACGACCACGTTGATGGCGGCGGCCGGTATTTCCTGGGCGTCGAACCAGGACCGTGCCAACGAAGCCCAGGTGCTCGAGGCGGTCAGGATGCTCGTGGAAGAGCACGGAGCGGACGTCAACTTTGTGAGCGATGTTGGAGAGACCGCCATGCATGCGGCGGCCTATCGGGGCGCCAATAGCGTGGTGCAGTATCTGTTCGATCAGGGTGCGCGGCTGGACGTTGTCGCCAAAGACGGACGCACACCGTTGCGGGTTGCCGACGGGGTCGAGTACGGCAATTCGTTCGCCGCGCACCCGCAGACCGCGGTGCTGCTGCGGGCGTTGGGTGCCAAGGAAATCGCGTGCCCGGCTCCGTGCGCGGCCGCGATTCCCGAGGAGGTCCTGGCGAAATGACGCCCCGTCGACCGGCGCGGGTCATCGGCCTCGTCTGTATCCTTGCCGGCGTCTTCGCTCACGCGCAGATGGGCGCGGCAGGTCCGACCCCGTCGCCGGCTCCCGGTCGCCTGGCCCAGGAGCCCGCCGACGTGGCCGAGCCGGAGGTTCGGGCCGTGTTGCGGCAGTACTGCTTCGCGTGTCACAACGAACGGGCTCAGATCGGCGGGCTCGCGCTCGACACCCTGGATATGGCCCAGGTGCCCGCGCGTGCGGACGTGTGGGAACAGGTCGTCCGCAAGCTGCGGACGGGCGCGATGCCCCCGGCCGGACGGCCGCGGCCGGACGCAGCCTCCTCGAATGACGTGGCCACGTGGCTCGAGACCCAGCTCGACCGCGGTGCGCTGGAGCATCCCAACCCGGGCCGGCCCACGCTGCATCGACTGAACCGCGCCGAGTATCGCAACGCTGTGCGCGACCTGTTTGCGGTGGACGTTGATACGTCTCTGCTGCCGGCGGACAACGCGGCGTACGGGTTCGACAACAATGCGGACGCGCTGACGTTGTCGTCGGCCCTGACGGAGCGGTATCTGAGCGCGGCCGCGAAGATCAGTCAGATGGCACTGGGACGGCTACGGGGGTCGCCACCGCCGGAGACGATCTTGGTGCCCACCGATCGCGATCAGGGCGACCGTATCAGCGATGACCTGCCGTTCGGGTCGCGGGGTGGCACCGTGTTTCGCTATTACTTCCCGGTCGACGGGGACTACCGCTTCGACATGCGGCCGAGAGAAGGGGGCGTCGACGGGGGATTCGTGGGGGTCACGGCCGAGCCGCATCAGCTCGACGTGAGTCTCGACGGGGTCCGGGTCTGGACCGGCATTGTCGGGGGACCCGCCCTGGAGGGGCTGCGCGGAGACGATCGCATTGAGGCGATCCTGGAGAGCTTGCGATTCCAGGTTCCGGTCAAGGCTGGCGCGTATCAGGTGCAGGTGTACTTCGCGGCCAAGACCTCGGCCTACGTCGAGGATCTGTTCGACCCGGATCTGCGTCGGGATCCCTACCGCGCGGGTAACGGTGAGCCCGCGATCTCCAGCGTGACGATCACTGCTCCACCGGCCGGAGCCGCGTCTGTCGGCGACTCGCCCAGCCGTCGCCGACTGCTCGTCTGCACGCCGCCGGCCGGCTCAGATGCCGACGACGCGGCCTGCGCGAACACCATCATTGCGACGCTGGCACGTCGAGCCTACCGGCGCCCGTTGACCGATGCGGATCTCGAGATTCCGATGTCCTTGTATCGTGACGGGGCGCGCGCCGGCGGGTTCGAGTCCGGCATCGAACTGGCGGTGCGAGGGATACTGGTCAGCCCCAACTTCCTGTTCCGGTTCGAGGCACAGCCGGCGTCGGTCGCGCCCGATACGCCCTATCGCATCTCCGATCTCGAACTGGCCTCGCGTCTCGCGTTCTTCCTCTGGAGCAGCATCCCGGATGATGAACTGGTGGACATGGCGGTGAAGGAGACGCTCCACGAACCTGACGTGCTGCAACAGCAAGTGCAACGCATGCTGGCGGACCCGCGTTCCCAGGCGCTGGTCGACAACTTCGCCGGCCAGTGGCTGCACATCCGCAATGTGGCCGCGTTGCAGCCGAGCCCGGAGCTGCTGTTCCATTTCGACGACGGACTACGGACGGCCTTCGAGCGCGAGACACAGTTGTTCTTCGACAGCATCATCCGCGAAAACCGCAGTGTCCTCGACCTGCTGGATGCGGACTACACGTTCCTGAACGAGCGGCTGGCGACTCACTACGGGATTCCCGGCGTGCGCGGAGCGCGGTTCAGACGCGTATCGCTGCCGGCCGACAGCGTTCGCCGCGGGCTGCTCGGGCAGGGTTCCATTCTCACCGGCACCTCGCGAGCGAATCGAACCTCGCCGGTCATCCGCGGCAAGTGGATTCTGGACAACATTCTCGGCGCCCCGCCACCGCCGCCGCCGCCTGACGTACCGGACCTCGAAGAGGACAGAGACCCGCGAAAGGTGCTCCCGATCCGCGAGCAGATGGCGGCGCACCGGGCCAACCCCGTCTGCGCGAGTTGTCACGCGCAGATGGACCAGCTCGGTTTCGCGCTCGAAAACTTCGACGCGATCGGCGAATGGCGGGAGATCTATCCGTCCGGTGTGCCGATCGACCCATCAGCCAAGTTCCCCGACGGCACGACGTTCGCCGGCCCGGCCGAGCTTCGCGCGGTGTTGCTGAGTCACTCGGATGACTTCTTGACCACGGTGACCGACCGACTGCTGACCTACGCGTTGGGAAGAGGGTTGGAGGCGACGGATGCGCCCGTGGTTCGGCAGATCAAGCGCGCGGCCGCGGCCGAGAACTACGCCTTTGCCTCGCTCATACAAGGCATTGTCGCCAGCACGCCGTTTCAGATGCGGATGGCGCAAGAGCACGCGAACTGACGTGCGAAACATGAGAGGCTGTTGTCCATGGTGATCACCAAGATGGCGTTACCCCGACGGACGTTCCTGCGCGGCATGGGCGCCACGCTGGCCTTGCCGTTCCTCGATGCGATGGTGCCGGCCCTGTCGGCTCGGGCTCCGGGGACGCCGCGGTTCGCGGCGATCTACGTCGGGAATGGCGCCAACATGTTCGATTGGACGCCGCCCACCGAGGGGGTCCGGTTCCAGCTCTCGCCGACCCTGACGCCGCTGGAGCCCTACCGGGATCGGATGCTCGTCTTCACCGGCCTGGACAACTTCCCGGCGACGGACCAGGGCGACTCCGGCGGCCAGCACCCACGCGCCGCTCCGGCGTTCATGAGCTCGGTGCATCCGAAGCAGACCGAGGGTGCGGATGTGCAGGCCGGCACCACCATCGATCAACTGATCGCCGAGCGCATCTGCCGTGACTCGAAGCTGTCGTCGTTGGAAGTGTCGGTGGATCGCAACGACGTCGTCGGCGCCTGCGACCACGGCTACGCCTGCGCCTACATGAACTCCATGGCGTGGAAAAGCCCCACGATGCCGCTGCCGGCGGAAACGAACCCGCGCTTCGTCTTCGAGCGGTTGTTTGGCAGTGGGGACACCGCCGAAGAGCGCGCGGTGCGTGTGCAGGAAGACCGCAGTATTCTTGACGGCCTGTCGCAGGAGATCGCGACACTGTCGAACAAGCTGGGCGGGCCGGACCGGGCCAAGCTCGGCGAGTATCTCGGCGCGATTCGCGACGTGGAACAGCGCATCGCCCGGGCCGAGTCGACCAATCGCGACTTCGATCTCCCGGAACGTCCGGTCGGGGTGCCGGACACGTTCAGGGAGTACGCCGAGCTGATGTTCGACCTGCAGGTCCTCACGTTCCAGGCGGACGTCACCCGGGTCACGACCTTCATGATGGCGCGCGAAAACATCAATCGTGCCTACAACGAGATTGGTTTGCCGGAGGCGCACCATTCCATGTCGCACCACGGCAACAACCCGGAGAAGATGAAAGACTTCTCCAAACTGAACACGTATCACGTCGAAACCCTTGCGTACTACTTGAACAAACTGCAGTCGATTCCAGAGGCCGATGGGACGCTGCTGGACAGCACGGTCGTCCTCTACGGCAAGGGCATGAGCGACGGCAACACCCACAACAACTACAGTGTGCCGGTCGTCGTCATCGGTGGACCGGAGAATGGGCTGGCGGGGAATCGCCACCTCGTGTACCCGAAAGGTACCCCACTGGCCAATCTGTCGTTGAGCCTCCTCGACAAGTTCGGCGTCAACGTGGAGACGTTCGGCGACAGCACCGGGGAGTTGCCCCTCTTGTCGGGTGTCTAGCAGCCAGGGCCGTCGGACACGCCCACGGCTTGGCTTCGCCTTGACGTCCGCCGCCCGATACGGGCATCCTCGTCACGAAGCGCTCGTTCGGGGCTCCTGGGACCCCCCAAGGCCTCGTGTTCGTTCCTACACTCTGAAGGGAAGTGCCATGCGGCGTCTGCTTATCCTGTCTATTCTTGCTCTCCTGGTGTCCGTCCCCGCGCTCGCGCAGGGGCCGTCGGCCAAGGTCACCGATCTCGCCTGGATGACCGGGCGCTACAGTAGCGACGGTCTCGAAGAGAATTGGGCCCCGCCCAGAGGCGGTTCTATCGCCTCGCTGGTGAGAGGGATGGATGGTGACGGCGCCATGAATATGATGGAGTTCATTGTCGTCGAGGAAGTGGGAGATTCCCTGGTGCTGCGCCTCAAACAATGGAACCCGGGGATGGAGCCGCGGTACGACGGATTTCAGGTGATGAATCTGACCGCGATTGGCGACAACTCCGTGAGTTTCAAGAACAACGGCGAGGTCGCCGGTCTGGAAGAGCTCAGTTACAGTCTGGCCGGCGATACCTTCACCATTTCCGTCAAGACGCCTGGCGGTGAGTTCGACATTCCGCTGACCCGACAGGGCCATTAACGCTGGTTGCGCCTGGTGAGAGTCGGCCCGACGGGTCGGCTCTCCTGCCGACTCCTAGTGATGTGTCCCAAGAATAACTTTACACTTCCCGACCTTCTTTAGAATCGCATCGACCGTCGCAGTCCAGACGAAGGGCTTGGGGTTGTCGTTGTAGTGCTGGAGGTAGTCCTCGATGGCGGCGACGAGTTCGCCGACACTGCGAAACACCCCGCGGCGGAGACGTTTCTGCGTGAGCTGACTGAACCAGCTCTCGACGAGATTGAGCCAGGATGCGCCGGTCGGGGTGAAGTGAAGATTGAAACGCGGATGGGCCGCCAGCCAGGCCCGCACGGTCGGATGTTTATGGGTGCCGTAGTTGTCCAGAATGAGGTGGAGGTCCAAGCGACGGGGGAAGGCGCGGTGGAGCTGGCGAAGAAACTTCAGAAACTCTTGATGCCGATGCCGCCCGTGGCATTCGCCGATGACCTGACCGGTCAGCATGTTCAGCGCAGCGAACAAGGTCGTCGTGCCGTGGCGCTTGTAGTCATGTGTGAGCGTCCCACAGCGGCCCTTCTTCATCGGGAGCCCGGGTTGGGTCCGGTCCAGCGCCTGAATCTGACTCTTCTCGTCCACGTCGCTCAGGGCGGCCTCACCGCCCGCACACGGGTCGTTCTCCTCGGCCGAGCCTGGGACGCGCGAGCCTGTCGGCCGCGGACGTTCCCGCGGGAACGCCGGAGCGAGTCGCGGTGCACGTCGGGCGGTCCGCGCCCGTTGGCACCGGATCTGACCGATCAGCCGCGCCAAGCTGAACACCGGCCGATCGGTCCATTGAGGTCTCAGGAAGAAAGGTTGTCTCTTTGGCCGTTCCCGGCGCCGCCGCGTCGTAGGGCCTCGAAAGCGATCGTGACTGACGCGCGGCCGCCGGCTCGCAGTTCGCGGGCAAGGACACCCGTGGTGTTCGCGACGGCGAAACTGATGCCTTTCAGGTTGCGCTCGAGCGGCACTCCCGGCATCGGTCTCGCGTAGCCCGACGCGCGGCACACCGCGGCGGCACTCTTCCCCGTCACAGTCACCCCAAGCCGCGGACACGCCCAGTCGAGCTCGACCCTGACGACCCCCGGCAGACTGCCGGGCAGGTAGTCCACACCGTCACTCGTGCCGGCCGCGACCAGCAACGCACCGGCGTCGATGGCCCGTGCTACCGCGTCCGCCAACACCGCGGCGTGGTCCGGATTCGCCGTACCCAGGCTGAGGTTGATCAGATCCGCCTGCTGCCCCGCGGACCAGTCTATGGCGGCGACGAGCGCCTCGATCGGGGCCGTGAGGTCGCGGTGAAACACCTTCACGGTGAGCAGGTCGGCGCCGGGCGCGCGTTCTTTGATGGCGGCCGCCACGGCCGTCCCGTGCCCGAGTCGGTCGAGATAGTCAGGATGGGTCGAGCCGTCGGCCGCGATGGCGACGCCGCCCGCCACGGTGCCGATGTGAGGGTGGGAGGCATTGACGCCGCTGTCGATCACGGCCACCCGAACCGGTCGGTCGCTCATCACCCGCCGGCCGTTTCGGACGATGTTGTGGTCTCTGCCGTCGGCGGGGCGCTGCCCGGTTCCCCCGAGACTGGGCCCGCGGCCACCGGAGGCTCGGCTGCCGTCGATGACCGAGGCGGACCGTTGGCCTCGTCCCCATCCACCGCGAACAGTTCAGCGAACCGGCCCGACCGCGCCAACAGGTCGGCCGGCGTTCCCTCCTCGACAATCCGCGCGTCGTCCAGCACCACGACCCGGTCGGCCCGGCTGGCCACCGAGGCCCGGTGGGTGATGAGGATGGTCGTGCGCCCCCGCATGACGGTCTCGTAGCCGTCGATGACCTTCCGCTCTGACCGGGGGTCGAGCGCCGCGGTCGCTTCGTCGAGCACGAGCACGGTCGGGTCCGCGAGCAACGCTCTGGCCACCGCCACGCGTTGCCGCTCTCCGGCCGAAAAGGCGGCGCCTCGCTCCCCCAGCGTGGTATCGAAGCCGTCCGGCAACGTCGCGATGAACGCGTCGAGGCCGGCGGCGTGCGCGGCCGCCTCCAGCGCCGAGTCGCTGGCGTCGGGCCGCCCATAGCGAATGTTGTCAGCGACGGAGGCGTGGAATACCGACGGCTCCTGGTCTACCAGCGCGACATGGGTCCGCAGTTCCGCCAGTCGCAAGGTCCGAAGGTCGTGTCCATCCAACCGGACGCACCCCGCATCGGGGTCGACCAGACGCAGCAACAGGTCCGCGACGGTACTCTTGCCGCCGCCGCTCGGTCCGACGATCGCGAGGCACTCGCCCGGCGCGACCCGTACGCTGACATGCTCCAGCACCGGCGCGCCGCGATCGAACGAAAAGGTGACATCGTCCAACTGGATCTCGCCTCGCACGGCGGAGAGAGAGACGGGCGTAGGGCTTTCGACCACTTCCGGCGCGACATCCAGAATTTCATGGACCCGCCGCAGGGAGACCCGCACCGTCGCCAGGCTTGTATAGAGCCCCATCAGGGCTTGCACCGGCCCGAACAACCGCATCTGGTAGGCCATGAACGCCACGAGCGTCCCCAGCGTGAGCGTGCCGTCGATGACGCGGAGCCCTCCGTACAGAAACACGAGCGCGGAGCCGCCAGAGAGCACCGCTCCAGGCAACCCGCCGGACAGATAGCTGGTCCACTGCATCGCCATCAGTGCGTCGATGAAGCGGGTGTTCCGTTCCCGGAACCGCGCCACTTCACGCGGCTGGGCGTTGGACGTCACGACCAGTTTCACGCCCTGCAGGGTCTCGATGAGGAAGCTGCCGATGTCGGCGCTACGGTCACGCAGGGTCTCGACCCGTCCTTCGAGCCGACGACGGTAGTGCACTAACGCCCATACGCTGACCGGTAGCAGGGCGATGCCGACCAGGAAGAGCTGCGTGTCCAGGTACGCGAGCATGCCGACGGCGCCCAGCAGGAACAGGACGTTGCCCACCCAGGCCAGCACCACTTCGGCCGCCACGCGCTGAATTTCGCCGATGTCGGTGTTCAGCCGCGACATGATGTCGCCGAAGCGGGTCCGGGCGTAGAAGCGCGGCGACAGCGCTTGCAGGTGCCGGTAAAGCGCCAGCCGCATGTCGAAGAGGATGTCGGCCGAGACGCGTGTGTATCGCAGCCCGCTCCAGACGTTGAGGCCAAACCCGAGCACGGTGGTGCCGACAAACGACAGCACGACGAGTCGCAGCGCGGCGGGGTCAGCCCCAAGGATCGCGTCATCGATGAGCCACTGAGAGAGTAGGGGGATCAGCAACGACGTCACTGTCGAGACAAGGCTCAGCACCAGCACTAGGGTCAGTCGTCCCCAGTACGGCGTCAGGTAGGTCAAAGCGCGGCGGAAGTGCGGATCGATCACACGGCAGATCCGATCTCGTCAGGAGTGTGCCTGCAGGTCGGATGGGATTGTATGTGGAAAGCCGTGCCGCTGGCTCCGCCGTCGCGACACGGGACACAATGCGCGGGTGGTTATCGAACCGTTCGACGCGGTCATCATCGGGGGTGGACCGGCCGGGGCCGCCGCGGCCCGGTTGCTGGCCTCGTGGGGGCACTCCGTCCGGTTGTTGACACGAACGGTCGACCACACGCGGTCGCTAGGCGAATCGCTGCCACCAAGTTGCGAGAAGCTGTTCGACCTGCTCGGCGCCACCGACGCCATCAACAACGGCGGGTTCCTGGCCAGCACCGGCAACACGGTGTGGTGGGGCGAGGGCACCACGCGGACGGCTGCGTTCGTCGACGGGGCCACCGGCTGGCAGGTGGTGCGGCACGATTTCGACGTACTGTTGCTGCGGCTTGCGGCCTCGGCCGGGGCCCAGGTGGTGAGGAGCGCGCTCGTGCGCGACGTACGGCTCGCGTCAGCGAGCGGCCGCGCCGGTCCCGCGGTGTCCACCGTCGAGTACGACACCGAAGACCAGCCTCGCCACGCAGTGCAGGCCTCCTTCGTGCTCGATTGTTCCGGTCGCGCCGGTGTGGTGGCTCGACGTGGCTACCGGGTCGCGGACCCCACCCAGACGACGCTCGCCTTGGCGGCGACCTGGACGCGGCCCGATGGCTGGGGCCTCGCCGATGCCAGTCACACCCTGGTCGAGACCTATGCGGATGGCTGGGCGTGGTCGGTGCCGGTCACCCCACAGCGACGCTACGTCACCGTCATGGTCGACCCTCGCACGACCGACCTGGGGGCCGACCGCGGCGTGATTTCCCGATACGAACGCGAGATCGGTAAGACGGCGGCGCTACGTGGTCTGCTCGAGGGCGCGACCCGGGACACGGTCCCGTGGGGCTGCGACGCATCCCTGTACCACGCAGACGTTTGCGGTGGCCCGGGCGTCCTGCTAGTGGGGGACGCGGCCTCGTTCATCGACCCCCTGTCGTCTTACGGCGTCAAGAAGGCGCTCGCGTCGGCGTGGTTGGCGGCGGTCGTCGTCCACACCTCGTTGACCAACGTCTCGCTCGCCGGTGTGGCGCTCGAGCTGTTCACGGCGCGGGAGCGGGAGATTCACGACGCCTCCGTCCGGCAGTCAACGACCTTCTTCGCCGAAGCGGCAGCGCGTCACCTGCACCCGTTCTGGACAGGACGCGCGAGCGCCGGGGACCCAGCGGCGGGGCCAGAGCCGGCGGCGGATGTCGACATCGCCCGGCTACGCGAGGATGCAGCCGTGCTCGCCGCTTTCGAGGCGCTGCGTGGGGCACGCCAGATCAGATTACGACGCGGCGACAGGCTTCGGATCGAAGCCAGACCCGCGCTCACCACCCGGGAGGTGGTGCTCGAAGAGCGGCTCGTCCTCCCGACCTGGCCAGCCGACGGGCATGGCGTCCGATTCCTGCGGGATATCGACCTGGTGCGGCTGGTGGAATTGGCCCCCGAGCATGAGCAGGTGCCGGACCTCTTCGAGGCGTATATCCGGCGGTGCCCCCCGGTCAGCCTGCCCGACTTTCTGGGGGCGTTGTCGGTGCTCCTGGCCAAGGGGGCACTCGTGGATATCTCCTGACCGCTCTCGTCACCGCTCGATATCTGGCAGGTTTCTGCAAGATACTGGCGGGTGGTTTCCGGGCGAGGCGTTCGTCTGGCCAGGCGCAAGGAGGGAGCAGCCAGGTGGGCTGTGACCGACGCAGCAACGCCGCTAGGCGGACGCCTCGCTCGGAAACCCTAGACGGGCTGCGCCCCGAACCCCACGCGGCCGCTCCGCGGGGACCCCGAATGCCCCACTCCGCGACCGCGGGGCGCGCATTATCGCGCGCCCGGGTCGGACTGAGTCAATGCGACCACGAATCGTAGTGTGCGAATTTCGCGCCGCTCGTGCGGGACGTATGCTAAAAAGGGTCGGACTGAGCCGCCGAGTATGCGCCTGCCACACATCATTCCGCCCACGCACCGATTAGCGACAGCTGTCTGTCTGGCGCTCGCGGCCGTTGCCCCGTCGACCGTGGCGGCTCAGGCGACAGATGCCGCGGCGGAGCCGGGCATTCCGATCGCGGACGCCACGGTGCGACAGGCGTGTGGTTCGTGTCATCGGCCGGACGATGACGGCCAGCTGTCTCGCATCTCGTTTCGGCGTACCACGCCGGAGGGCTGGCAGCAGACCATCCGCAGGATGGTGATGCTGAATGATCTGACGATCGCCCCGGAGACGGCGCGTGAGGTCGTCCGGTACCTGGCCAACAACCTTGGCTTGGCTCCCGAAGAAGCCGGTCCAGCCGCGTTCGAGGCCGAGCGCCGGTCGGATGACCAGGCGTACGAGGACGCCGACGTCAAGCAGACCTGCACCACCTGCCACTCGATGGGGCGGATCGTGAGCCAGCGCCGGACCGCCGAGGAATGGCGGCTCGTGACCGCGATGCATCGGGGCTACTATCCATTCGCAGATTTTCAGGCGTTCCGACGGTCCGAAGAGAGCGATGAACCCCAGCCGGTGGA
>Ga0310124_10000088_pt1 | contig 58659 bp, 45 predicted proteins | sample CB11b_AW_Bot5_MG_FD_203507 | JGI IMG/M metagenome (GOLD analysis project Ga0310124, IMG submission 203507) | Marine microbial communities from Western Arctic Ocean, Canada - CB11b_AW_Bot5 | ecosystem: Environmental > Aquatic > Marine > Oceanic | place: Canada: Western Arctic Ocean | collected... | reverse complement strand
CATGTCTACCCCAGCATCATCCGTAAGACCGAGCGCAAGAACATCCGGGTGTTCCTGCAGGATGGGGCCAACGACCTCGACAACCTCCACGGCAACTGGCCCCTGGCCAACAACCAGATGGCCGCCGCGTTGAAGTTCAGCAAATACGACTTCGGCTTCGTCTTCGGCGAGGGAGGCCACAACGGCAGGCACGGCGGCGCCATCCTGCCTGACACCCTGCGCTGGCTCTGGCGGGACTGGAAGCTGGAAGCCGGAAAAGAGGACGCCGAGAAAGACGGAAAGAAACAATGAACAAGACCCTGCCGAGGAACCTCCTGGCCATCCAGGCCCTGTCGTGGATCATCTCCGGGGGCCTCCCGGCCCAGGATATGCCGCTGGAGCAGGTGCTCATCGAAGGCGAGGGATGGGAGCTGGTGGGAGAAGGCTACCAGTTTACCGAGGGGCCCGCCTGCGACCCTTCCGGGCGGCTGTACTTTACCGACCCGCCGGGCGATACCATTTACCGTCTCGGCGAAGATGGCAAACCCGAGGTGTTCGCAAAAGATGCCGGGCACCCCGGCGGAATGATGTTCGGCCCCGGCGGACGGCTCTACTGTACCCAGGGCGCAAAACGCAGGATCGTAGCCTACGATGCTGCCGGGGAGACCGAGGTGATCGCCTCCAATGTCCGCTCCAACGACCTGGTCGTCACCGGCAAGGGCGGCATCTACTTCACCGACCCGCGCGCGAAGCGAATCTGGTACGTCGATCCAGAACGCAAGAAGAGGGTGGTCGACGAGGGGATCGAACGCCCCAACGGCATCATCCTCTGGCCGGACCAGGGCACCCTGGTGGTCGCCGACACCAACACGGCGAGCCTCTGGACCTTCCGGATCGAAAATGACGGCAGCCTGTCCCACAAGCAGCCCTACTACACTCTGCGGCTCACCAGAAGCCATGCCCCGAAGAGCGGAGCCGACGGCATGACCGTTGACCGTGACGGACGGCTCTATGTGGCCACCCATGCCGGCGTGCAGGTCTTCGATACCCAGGGTCGCAGCAGCGGGGTCATCGGAAGACCGCAGAAGGCCTTTCTCTCCAATCTCGTCTTCGCCGGAAACGGCAGGCAGGCGCTCTACGCGACATCGAGCGACAAGGTCTACCGGCGTAAAACGAAGGTCAGGGGCCTGCTCTTCACCTCTCCCGGGAAGCCGCCCTCGAAGCCCTGATTCAGTGAACCGGGAGCTCCAGCCGCCGCCCGAGGTGATAATAAGCTCCCGCTGCGAGCCTGGTTCGCCTGTCGCGGAAGTAGAAGTGCGCCTTATGTTTTCCGAGAACCTCCGCGACCGACCCGGTGACGATGATGGCGGTAGCCTCATCGAGACCGATCCCCAGCAGCTGCGGGAAACGGGCGATAAGGCCTTCCATGTCGGGCAGGCGGTCGCGCTGGCTGAAATGCTGGTCAACCGCCGCGCCGGGAAGAAAGCCGAAGCCTTTCTCGTAGCCCTCCGCCATGGCATCGAGATTTCCCAGCGGATTACCTCGAACCATATAGGATGACTGGATCGACGCTCCGGCTGAGCTCCCGCCAATGACCCCGCCTCGCTCCAGGACGCCATGGAAGAGCCGCTCCACCTTCGTGTCGGCATAGGCATCCACGAGCCTCCACTGGCGGCCGCCGCAGAACCAGACTCCCCGGGCCTTGCTGAGGACGGTCTCGAATCGCCCCGCCTCGAGATCCTCAAGGGTGCGGCCATGCAGCACGACCAGGTTCCGGGCGCCCTCGCGGCTGAGCATTCTCTCCTCGCCGGGATTGCGGGGGACGGGATCCGCCATGGCGGCAGGAATAATCGCGATGAGGGCTCCTGGCCCTCCCGCGAGCTCGATGAAGCGGCGCACGATCACCGGCGGCATACCCCCGCCCCCGCCAAGAACAAGAGCTCCCCTGGGAACCCGGGGCGTCACCTCGCCGGGCGGAGGGTATCTTCCACCCGCCCGGGCCGCCGCACTGCGGCGCAGGGCGGTGAGATCAGCCACTGATCCCTGGCGCAACAGCTGCTCCTTCAGCGGCCGGAGACCGGGACCTCCCTGACCCTCCGGCGCAAGGAGTACGCTGACCGTCGATGTCCCCACGACCTCCAGTTTTCTGCCCCTGACTATGAGCGCTGTCCCCTCATCGATCCCGTATCCGACCAGGCCCGGCTGAGCCGCAAGAACCGCGACCAGTCTCTGGCGGCGCCTGCGCGCGATGAAATGCTGGTCGATCACGGCGTCCGGCAGCAGATCGAACCCCCTGCCCATGTTCGCCTTCTCCTTGCCGCTGGCAATCATCACCCGGGACATGATGGCCGCGCCGGCGCTCGTCCCGCCGATCACGCCGCCCCGGGCGAGCAGCTCGTAGAGAGCCTTCTCCACCGCTGTGCCGAGATAGGCCGCGGCGATCCTTGACTGGTTTCCGCCACTGATCCAGACTCCTGTCGCCTCGAGAAGAGGCTTTACGAAAGCCTCCGTCCCGGCCTGCTCCTTCGAGCGCGTGTGCAGGAGAACGACAGAGGCCGGCTTTCGCTCCCGCCAGGAAGAGAGAAAGCTCTCCCCTTTCCCTTCGTCGGCCTCAGCGCTGGCAGTGGGAATGACAACCAGGTGCGCGGACTCACCGCCGGCAAGCTTCATGAAACGCCGGGCAGCCTCCTCGGGCAGCTTGCCGCCGCCGCAGATAACCAGCGCGCCGGTGATCCCGGACGCAACGATCCTCTCTGGAGGAGCGGGCAACGGCCCGGAAACCGCCGTCCGCGAACAGACGCCCAACAGCAGGAGGAAGAACGTCGCGCGCCTCAACTCGGACCTGCTCCTGCCGAGTCTTCACCGGAGCTGAACGGCCGGGTCGAGTAGGACTGCTCCCGGACCTCGTCGCTCCAATTCTCCTTCTCGAAGCTCCTGGCAAGCTTCCTGATCAACGCGGTCAGGCCGCCCACGAGAACGACCGCGGCAAACACCATCAGGATCGGGGTATACCAGTAGATCGTCGGCTTCCAGCGGCCAAAGGAATTTGTGGGCTTCGGCTGAAGGATGACGATTTCATTCTTCTGGGCCTTCTCAGCAGGTACGCCGGCGGAATTCCTGATCGTGTTCTGCATGATAGCCGTGAGACCTTACCAGAGAGAGAAAATGCCGGGTCTGACCGCCGCCCGGTAACCTCTTTTATGTGTCCTGAGAAGCCAAAACTCAATGGCCAGACGAACAAAACCGAAGAAGTTTCTCAGTCGCCCGGGGGGGGGGCAGGCGGCGGCGGCGGAACCTTCTTCTCAGGCTCGAGCTTTAGTTTTCCGATCATCCCGGCAGATTCCTTCGCGGGAACCGCGGCAACCAGGTCCCGCGGCTGCACAGAGTTACCCGCGAGCACCTCGATGACCTCGGCTCCGCTGTAGTCATCCCAGACCCTGACAACCTTCACGAAGGCGATGTGTTCACCATCGCGCGCGACCGAGAAGAGGGTCCCCGGCTTGATCCCGGCCTTGGCGCCGCGGCTCAGGACCACCATTCCAGTCTTCACATCAGAGGCGCGAACCTCGAAAATGGGCGACGGCTCTTTGGAGCCCCGCGTCAGGGCTGCGAGACCATCCTCCGCTCCATCGGGCGAATCATCAGCCGGAGCCTTCTTGATGCCCGCCAGGGCGCCTGAGATCTCTTTGCGAACCTCATCGACAGCCAGGCGAAGATCGGCGGAGGTCTTTTCGGACTGCTCACGGACCTGGGCCAGCTCACCCTTGAGATCGGTAACTTGCCGGGTGGCGATCATCTCCGCCTCCTGGATTTTTCGAAGCTCGGCAAGCTGCTCGAGAATCCTCACCTGCGCCGTATCGGATGCCTCTGCACGGCCGACGCTATCCTGCCTCAATGTCGTCACGACCTGGGAGACCGTTCCGAACCCTCCCTCGAGCGAATCAAGGCGATCCGCGATCGAGCCGGGCTTGCTGGTCTGCTCCTCGCTGCCGAGCTTCGCGTTGAAACGTCCGATGTTCTTATCCAGATCGGAGATCCTCGTTCCAAGCAGGGTGAGACGACCTTCGGTCAACTCCAGCTTATTCGCCAGCTTCTGGGCCTCCAGCTCCAGGCGGGCTTCCCCGCGGGAGGAGGAGCGCTCAATCGTTCCGAAGCGCAGCTCAAGCGCCGTCATCTTTGTATCGAGCACCACCAATGTGGAGAGCCGGGCCTCGACTACAGCGTAAAAAAGGGCCGCCACGACAAGCACCGCCGCGAATGGTAACCAATTGTTTCTGCTGAGCATCTATTCTCCTCTACCGTGCCCAGGTCTTCACTTCAATATTCTTTAACGCTTGAAAGGATTTAACTACAGGCGGATGAAAATTTCATCATCGTTCTGCCCTGCCTCGAGAAAAGACAAGGGCCGCAGCTCCCAGGGCTGCCGAGGCGGGTCCGCCCGCGCTGGGAAGAATCTTCAACTGCCCAGCGGCGGACGGGGCGATGTATTCGCTGATTCGCTCCACCAGGAGCGCTCCGAAACAATCGAAGGCGGTGGCTACAGAGCCTCCAAGAACAATAACGTGCGGATCGACAACGGCCGCGAGGAGGCCAAGGCCACGGGCAAGCTCACGGGCGAAAAAATCGAAGACATCCATCGCATCCGCATCGCCAGCCCTTGCCAGGGCGGTGATCTCGAGGCCGGTCTTCTCCGCTTCACAGCGCTCCAGGTAGAGTCTCTCGAGTCCGGGGCCGGAGAGCGTCTCATCAAAAGTCTTCTCCCCGCACAGGGCCTTGTAGACCTCTCCCGCGTTGCAGGTGGCGCCCTCGTGGATCCTCCCATCCACCACGACACCGACTCCGCAGCCTGTCCCGAGAGTCACACCGAGAACGATGCCGGCCCCCCGGGCCGCTCCAAAGAGACCCTCGCCGAGCGCAAAACAATTGCCATCATTGTTCACCTCGACCCGGGCTTCGTAGCGCTGGAGCAGAGTCCCGCGCAATGGGAAATAGTGCAATTGCGGAAGAGTCGGAACCTCCAGCAGGTTGCCGGCCGCTGGGTCCAGGGGCCCCGGCGCGCCAACACCGACCCCCTCGAGCTCATCCGGGCGGACCGAGGCGCCGGCGAGCGCCTGGTCGATGGAGTCCAGGAGAGCCTCGCTGGTTCCCTCCGCCGGGCCGGCCGCCAGGCTGGGTCTTACCGCGAGCTCGCCCCGCAGGCGGCCGCGGGAATCGAAAACCCCCGTGGCGATCTTCGTGCCGCCAAGGTCCACTCCTACTGCCAGCTTCTTGGCGCCCATGGTTCAGCCGACGGCCGGGGCCGCACCGGGGTGCATCAGCAGGACAAAGAGGAGGAAGATAAAGGAAGCAGAGATGTCCACCGTGATCGTTACGAAGGGCCCGGAGGCGATCGCCGGGTCGATGCCAAACCTCCGACAGAAGACCGGGACAAGGGCTCCGATGGTCGCCGCCCAGGCGATCGAGGCAAAGAGACCGCAGACCACCACAAGGATGATAGCCGGCTCGTACTTCTCCTGGAAGAAAAGCGACAACACCAGGCCGACGAGGACGGCAATCACCAGGCCGATCAACAGGCCGATGAACAATTCCTGCCACACCGCACGGGATATTCGACCCGGGTAGATCTCTCCGGTGGCGAGGCCCCGAACGAAGACCGTGGAGGTGACCACGGCGACATTTCCGGAGAGTCCGCTGATAAGATGAACGATCGGAAGCACCATCAACATGAGGCCTGGCAGGGTGATCAACTCCTTGAAGCGCTCCTGTACCAACAGCACTCCGATACAACCGGTAAGGGTCACCAGGAGAAAGGGAAGACGCTTGGCCACGCCCATATAGATCGGTTCGTAGTAAGGATGGATGGCGGTCGTTCCAGCCATGCGGAGCATGTCCTCGCTATGCTCGTCCTGGACAGCGTCCAGCACGTCGTCAAAGGTGACGATTCCGCGAATGCTGTCATTTGAATCCACCACGGGAATAACAGGCAGGTTGTACTTATCGACAACGGCAGCGACCTCTTCCCTGTCGGTTTCGACCTCGACCTTGACGATGTCGGTCTCCATGTATTCCTCGACGGCGGTTTCCGGACGCGCCTTGAGAAGGTTCCTGATCGAGACCACTCCCTTGAGCTGACCCTCTCCCGAGATGACGTAAACATAGCTGATCACCTCGGCATTGAGATTGCCCTGGATGGTCGCCAGCGCCTCTCCGCTGGTGGCTCCCAGGGGGGCGGCCAGGAACTCCGAGGTCATCATCCCGCCGGCGCTGTCAGGTTCGTACTGTCGGAGCTCGCGTACATCCTCGGCCTCCTCCTCCTCGAGGTCGGCGATAATCCGCTCCTGCTCCGCTTCGGAAAGCTCATCGAGGGCATCCACGAGATCGTCAACCGGCATCTCCCCGATGACCTCGCTGCGCTCCTCTTCACTCAAACCTTCCAGCAAGTCCGAGCGGGTCTGTTGATCGGTTTCTTCGAGAACCGTGGCGCGGCTCTCGACCGAGGGCAGGGCCTTGAAGATGGCCAGCCGCTCCTCGGTATCCAGATCACCCAGCACCACCGCGACATCTTCGGGCGCAACCCGATTCAGGCAGCCCTTCAGGGCGGCGAGATCTTCGTCGCCGAGAATGCTGAGGGAAACCAGCGTCTCCCTGAGCGCCACGGCGCGATCCTGTGTAGAGCTTTCGTATTGGGCCATTGGACTATTCGCTTAAAAGTGTCAGAGAGACCTTTTTTTCCCCGACGGGGATAAAGGTCAAGCTAATTCCAACTCAGGGCAGGAGGACCCCTCCCTGTCCGCGGCGGATAAGTTTGAAGAAGCCCCCTCTCACCGGAGTATAGTTATATATAGTGGCAAATCAATCGACCGCCAAAAGAGGCTGTGGAATGACTGACGGGAGCGAAAACAACCCTGGCGAAGAACGGCTGGACAGCGGCAAGCGGCCCCGCTTCATCTCCCAGGCCATCCCTGATGTTCTGCTGGTAGAACCCCGGGTCCAGCGCGATGAGCGCGGCTTCTTCTTCGAATCATATAACTCGACGACCTGGAAAGAGGCCGGAATAAAAGACGACCTGGGTCAGGACAATCACTCCTTCTCCACCGGCGGAGTCCTGCGCGGCCTCCATGCCCAGCTCGAGCGGCCGCAGGCAAAACTGGTTCGCGTCATCGAGGGGGAGATTTACGACGTCGCTGTTGATATCCGCCCGGGGTCGCCGAGCTTCGGGCAATGGGTGGCGGCTGCCCTCTCGGCGGAGAACTTCCTCCAGCTCTACATCCCGCCGGGATTCGCCCATGGTTTCTGCGTCCAGGGACCCCGGGCCCAGGTGGTCTACAAGGTCAGCGGGTCGTGGAACCCCGCGGATGAAATCACGATCGCCTGGGACGACCCCCAGCTTGCGATCGACTGGCCGGTAGAGAAACCTGTCATCTCTGAAAAAGACAACCGCGGAGTGAGCCTTGCCGAGGCGAGCGAGCGTCTCGGCTCCTCGAACGGGAAGGCGGAATCTTGAAGATTCTCATCGCCGGGGGAGCGGGACTGCTGGGAAGGGCCCTGGCCGAACCCCTGGGGAAACGATGGCAGGTTGTCTCGCTCACCAGGGACGAGCTCGACATCACCTCAGAGAGCGCCGTCAGGGCGGCGCTGGAAAACCACCAGCCCGAGCTCGTCATCAACGCCGCGGCCTTTACCGATGTCGATGGAGCGGAGTCCCGGCCGGAGGCCGCCCGCAAAGCCAACGCGCTCGGGCCGCGAAACCTGGCCAGGGAGACACTGCGGCGGGAGACCGCACTTCTGAGCTTCTCGACCGACTACGTCTTCGATGGCGCCAAGGAGGCTGCCTATGATGAGAACGACGCCCCGGCCCCTCTCTCGGTCTACGGAGAGAGCAAGCTCGCGGGAGAAGAGGAGATCCGCAGGCACAATCCCCGGCACTTCATCGTTCGCACCGCCTGGCTCTACGACAACCGGGGAGAGAGCTTCGCGAAGAGGGCCATCGAGCTGGCCGCGAATAATGCCGAGGCGAGAATCGTCGATGACCAGCGCGGCTCGCCGACCTACGTCCCCCACCTTGCCGCCGCGGTCGCCCGGCTCGCCGCGACCGATGCCTTCGGCACCCATCACATCGCCGGCAGCGGAGGCTGCAGCCGGCTGGAGTTCGTGGGTGAGCTCTATGGCCGCCTGGGAATCTCTACCCGCCTGGTCCCCGCGAAGACCGCTGATTTTCCCGCCGCGGCTCGAAGACCATCCAGCTCCGAGCTCACCACGGCGCGCCAGTCCGCCATCGAGCTGCCGCCCTGGCGCGAAGGAGTCGCCGAGTTCGCCCGCCGGGAGAGAGACTAATCCCCCTCCGGGGCTCCCCAGCCGCCGCCGCCTGGTGTTTCGATCCTCAGCCTGTCACCCGCCCTCGCGCTGAAGGTCGTCACCGCGGGAAGCTCCTCCCATTCCTTCGCCCCCGGGCGCAGCAGAAGATTTCGCCCGGGCTGCCCGGGGGCTCCTCCCGCCGCCCCATAGGGCCCCCGTATGCGACGCTGGCTCAGGATCGACACCTCGACCTCATCGAGGAACTCAAGCTCGCGGATGACTCCATCCCCGCCCGGGAAACGGCCCGCGCCGCCTGAGCCGGGCCGCAGGCTGAACCGCCGCAGCCGGACCGGGTAGCGACGCTCAAGGACCTCCGGATCGGTGATCCGGGTATTGGTCATATGGGTATGAACTCCAGCAGCGCCCGGGAAGCCCTCTCCGGCTCCGGCGCCTCCGGCGATGGTCTCGTAATACCCGAAGCTTTCATTGCCGAACAGCAGGTTGTTCATCGTCCCCTGGCTGGCAGCCACGACCCCGAGGGCGCCCAGCACCACGTCGACAAGCCTCTGCGAGGTCTCGACGTTGCCCGCCGCCACCGCAGCGCATTCGGACGGGTCGGCCGCCGGCGGGGGGTTGAGGAAGCTCTCCGGCAGGACGAGCTCGAGGGGCTCCAGAACCCCGGCATTGAGCGGTATGTCACTATCGATCAGGCAGCGAAAACAGTACAGAACGGCGCTCGAAACGATTGCCGGGGTGGCGTTGAAGTTGTTGTCGAGAACGCCCGCCGTGCCTGTGAAATCAAGCAGAGCCCGGCTCTCGCCCACCTCCAGCCGCAGCGCGATCTTCGTCCCGTCATCGAGCTCATCCTCAAAGGTCCTCACTCCCGGAGACAGCCGGTCGAGGTGAGACTCCATCAGGCGGCGGGCGGCCGCCTGTATATGGGCCATATATCCCAGGACGGTTGCCCGGCCGCGGGCGGCGATCAGCTCCTCGAGCCGCCGCGCGCCTGCCCTGTTCGCCGCGACCTGGGCCTCGATATCGGCCAGGTTCTCCTGCGGACATCGAGATGGCCATGGCCCGGAAAGAAGGATCTTCTCGAGCTCGTCAAACCTGGGGGCCCCGGCATCGATGACCTTGAAGCTTCTCAGCAGCACCCCCTCCTCTGAGAGGTTCTTCGAATCGGGAGCCATCGAGCCCGGGCGGCGGCCGCCGATCTCCGCATGATGCGCCCTGCTGGCTGTATAGAAGAGAAGCTCAGCCGTCTCAGCATCAAAAACGGGAGTTACGACCGTGACATCAGGAAGATGGGAGCCGCCAAGAAATGGATCGTTGGTAACGATCACATCGCCGGGAGCCAGGTCGGAAACCCGCCGGGAGACCTGGCGGACACACTCTCCCATGGCGCCGAGGTGAACGGGTATATGGGGAGCGTTGGCTACGAGGCCGCCGCCTGAGTCAAAAACGGCGCAGGAAAAATCAAGCCGCTCCCTCACGTTCGTCGATACCGCGGAATTCTCGAGGGCGACCCCCATCTCCTCGGCAATCGAAGCGAAATGCAGATGGAAGATCTCCAGCTGGACAGGATCGGGCTCTCCTGCGGCGTCGCAGGAGGAGAAGGTCCGCGGCTTGTCCATTCTCTCGAGCACCAGGTGACCCGATGGATGCCTGGCCGCAGTCCAGCCGGGCGCCACGACGATGGTGTGATAGGCCGAGGCGATGATCGCCGGGCCGGCCACGGACTCTCCCTGGCCGAGGGAGGCCTCATCCAGCACGGCGGCCTCCACCCAGGCCCCTGCGAAGAAAGCCCGGCGAGACCCGGGAGCCTCGGTCGACGCCGAGGGTGCCGGTCCTTCCTCGACCCGCTCCTCCCCGATACCGGCGGAGCAGGTCACCCTCGCCGTCACCAGCTCCAGCTCTCTGCCGGGATGGGTGAAGCCGTAGCGTCTCTCGTGGGCTTTCTCAAAGGCTTCCCTGCAATTGTCCAGCGTGGTCTCCAGCTCGATGGTCGAGTCCTGGCCGCTGTAGCGCAGGTCGAGGGCGCGGCGCGGCGCGGCCAGGAGTTCCTCCTCCATGCCATCCAGAACCAGTTCGCTCCTCGCCTGTTCCTCGAGATCACGCATGAGCTCTTCAAGACGAGGAGGTGAAATATTTTCGACCAGCTCGAGAACCGGCCGCTCGACGATCCGCGTAACATCGGCCTGCGAAGCTCCCCGGGCGCTCAAGACCCCGGCCAGAGCGGGAACGAGCACCTTCACGATACCCAGCTCGTCGGCGACGGCGCAGGCGTGCTGCGCGCCGGCCCCTCCAAACGCTACCAGCGGGTATTCCCGCGCATCGTAGCCCCGCGCGAGGCTGATCCTGCGAATGGCCGCAGCCATGCGCTGGTTGGCGATAGCAAGATAGCCGGCGGCGATTTCCTCCAGGCTCTTCTCGTACCCCCGCCCACGAAGGCTCGAGGCCGTCGCGCCAAGGCGGCGGCTGACCGCGTCCCCATCGAGAGGAAAGGGAAATCGGTCGGCGGGAATCCTCCCGAGAAAGAAATTCAGATCGGTGATCGCCAGCTCGCCTCCCGCGCCATAGCAGGCCGGCCCCGGCACCGAGCCGGCGCTGCGCGGTCCGACGGTCAGCTTCTCCCCGTCAAACCCGCAGATTGAGCCGCCGCCGGCGGCAACCGTCTCGATCGCGAGGAGCGGGGTGGCTATCCTCACGCCCGCCTTGACCGCCTCGTATTCCATCTCAAAGCCGCCATCCCAGCGGCTCACATCGGTGCTGGTTCCACCCATATCGAAGGTGATCGCGCAGGCGCAGCCGGCCTCCCTCGCCACATGCGCGGAGCCCACCACCCCGCCCGCCGGTCCGCTGAGAACTGCGTCCTTGCCGCGGAAGAGGCGGGGAGAGCAGAGACCCCCGGCGCTGGTGAGCAGCCGCAGCGAGGCGGAGGGGGCCGCCTCGGCAATCGAGGCGACATAGCCCCTGATGACAGGTCCCAGGTAGGCATCGACCAGCGAGGTGTCTCCGCGTGACACCATCCTTGGGGACGAGGAGGAGGCGCTGGAGCGCACCACCTCGGAAAAATTGAATCCAAGGGCCAGCTCGGCAAGCGCCTCCTCATGCGCCGGGTTGGACGCCGAGTGGAGCAGGCAGATGGAGACCGCCTCCGTACCCGCGGCCTCGAGCTCAGCCAGCACTGCCGCCGCCCGGTCGAGGTCAAGCGGCTCGAGCTCGTCCCCGCTGGCGCTGATGCGGCCGGGAATCTCACGCGCCGCGTCAAAAAGCGGCCGGGGCTTCCTGATCTCGAGATCGAAGATTCGCGGACGGTCCTGGTTACCGATCAGCAGCAGGTCCGCGAATCCCGGGGTGGTGAGAACGGCGGTCCGGGCCCCGTCTCTCTCGAGCAGGGCGTTGGTTCCGCGCGTGGTCCCCAGCCGCAGGTCAACCGCGCCGAGGTCCTCATCCAGGCGAAGGCGCATCAGCGTCCGCATGCACAATAGCGGCGCCTCCTCCGGGGAGCGAAGCTCCCAGGAGTGGGCCTCGGCCAGGGTGACAAGCTCCTCTGAGGTGAAGATGGCCCCGTCTGCGCCGCTGGAGCCCGACACCCCCGCACGCTCCAGCTCGGATCCATCGGCGGCCAGGAGCCGCAGCTCGAAGCCCCGGAAGAAATCATGCGGTTCGCGGCGCAGGCTCTTATCGCGAAGGCCGCCGGCCTCGGCCGCCTCCACATTGCCCTTGAAGGTCGCCGAGCTCAGAACCTTCAGGGTACGAAGCTCTCCCCCGGGAGTCCGGGCGACGCAATCGGTGAAGGTGCCGCCTACATCGATAGAGAAACACCAGCCTGGCGTTGTCTTGCTCATCAGGAAACGAAGTCTAACCCCCCCACCGCCCACTCGGCAATCAGCATCCGGTGGCGGAGCCGAGCTCAGGCCTCACAGCCGCCGCCCTCACAGGCCCCCAGCTCGTCAGGAGTGGGGTCTTCACCGCAGCTGAACGCGGGCGAAGGGAGCGGCTCGTCCCCGCTGAAGAGATAGCCGAGCAGGCGCACCGCGTCAGTCACAAGGAGCCTTCCGTCATCATCCACATCCGCGGCATCCGGACAGAGCAGCTCAAACCCGCCCGCGAAGAGGGTGAGAAGTATCTTGACCGCATCGGTAATATCGAGCTCTCCCTCCGCGGTCACATCTCCGCGTCGAAAAAGAACCGGGCGGCCAACGGGCTCTTCTTCACAAGCCGGGCGGGAGACGAGGGACGGGGCGAGGGTCAGCATGAAGGAGAGGTCGGAGCTGTCGCGACTGGAGTTGTGAACACTCACCGCCAGGATATTTTCCCCCTGCCGAAGAAGCCCGCCATCGATATCGAGTGAGGCGACAGCGCTCTCTACCGATCTCGACGCCGTGGTATTACGCGAGACTGAACCCCTGGGCATATTGGCTCGGCCCAGCTCTTCTCCATTGAGGTAGAGAACGAGGCCGTCATCGTAGACCGCTGTCAGGACAGCCAGGCTCAGCTCGGCAGGACAGTCGATCCAGAATGATTTCCTGCAGAAAACGCTGACGTAGCGGTTGCGCATGTCGCCCAGCTCGGTCAGATCATCTCCATCTCCGTAGCCGATTCCCGCGGGGCCGCGGGGCCAGGCGGAATCATCGAAGCCCGGCGAGCTCCAGTCCCCGGGAGGCTGCTCTTCTCCCGGCAGGTAGCTCCAGGTCCCGTTGCCTCCGATCAGCATATAGGATGCCTCCAGCCGGGGAATCATCGAGAGATCGCTGGAGCCGGAGCCGTTGTTGTGGACCTCGATCGCCAGCACGTTGACGCCGGAGCGCAGCAGCCCCGGAGACAGCTCGAACACCTCGGGCTCCCCGGCCTCACGGCTCGAATCCGGCCGCTCGTTCCTGCCGACCGGGCTACCGGGGATGCCCATGTTCTCAGACCGCGCCACCTCGTTGCCGTTCAGGTAGGCGACAAAGCCGTCATCATAGTCGATGCCCAGCTCCAGCGTCTCGACGATGCCGGGATTGGCCACCTCGAAATTCTTCCGGCAATAGACGGTCAGGTAGCGGTTTTCCATGTCGTCCAGAACGGTCTCATCATCTCCGTCTCCGTAGCCAATGCCGCTCGGGCCGGCAAGCCAGGAATCACCTGGAACGAAATCGACCTCCCTCCACTCCTCGTCCACCGCTCGGTTGCCCTTGAAATAATCCCACTCGTCTCCGATGGAGACAGGCTCCCGCCGCTCGATGAGCGGATATTCGACGAGCAGCCTCGGAGCGGATGCGCCGCTGTCCGATGAGGCGAACTGCCATCCATCGGAGCCAACCGGCAGGAAGGCCCAGCCATTGTTGGAGGCGGGATCAAGTGACCAGGCCACCAGGCTCTCGGTGACGTCAACCTCGACCGTGCCTCCCGCTCCGACCACGTCAGCCTGCAACGCGGAAACGGACTCGATCCCCGGCTGGATTCCATCGCCGCCGAAGTCGCTCCAGGCGGAGAGCTCGCTCCAGGGCTGGAGCATCCTGTAGATTGCGGCACCATCGCCGGTGTTGGTCGTCTCCAGCTCCAGCCAGGCTCTCTCAATACCGACCCCGGGAGGGAGTTGTCCCGGCCGCGGTCCGAAGATGCCGCCGAAACGCAACAGCCCCTGGGTGGCGCTGCCCGATCCGCCTGGAGAGTCGCTGTCGATGCGCAGGGCCTGGTCAGCGCCATGCGCTTCAGCCGGCGAGGCCTCCCCGACATAGGTGTCGACCGCCGCCGAATAGCCATCGCTGCCCTGCCGAAAGCTCTCCCTCGCCTTGCTGCCGACCAGGATCTCGACATTGATCTCCACCTGGTCGACATGGAGCAGCTCTCCATCATGAGCGACCAGCGACAGGATGTACTGTCCTGACTCTGAAAAGGCGGCCGTTGTCGAAGGCGCGCCAGGATCCGCGAAGACGACCTCTCCGGGACCGCTGATGACCGCCCAGGTGACCTCCAGCTCCCTGTCCACAGGCAGGCCATCATCGCTCACCGTGCCGCGGAGGCGAACGGTGTCGCCGAGGAGAACGAGGTCCATGTCCGCGCCCGCCAGCGCCCGGGGACGCTCATTGGCCTCGTCGAGGGCCGGGTAAGCGTAGGTTGAGCAGGTCCTGTCGGTCTCGTTGATGTCCCTGCAGCAGGAGGCGTACATCAGCGCCCTGGAGTCCTCGACATGTCCGTAGCCGAGTCCGTGGCCGAGCTCGTGCGCCATCATGTTTCTGTAGCCGGTAGTTCCCAGGCAGCCAACGCCCTCGTTCACCACAACGAACCAGCCGGTGATGGTAAGCCAGCTCTCTCCGTCAAAGCTATGGGTCGACGTCGTGACCGGACCCCCATAGGCGAGCACTCCGCCGCAGCCCTCGATGTCGGCGATATCCGAGCACGGATCACCAAAGAGGATAAAATTGTTCTCGGCGCCCTGGCTTCGAGCGCAATCGATACCGGGATCCCTGGAGCCGCCAAAGTAGAGGTTGCAGCTCGTGCCCGGGATCTCCATCCACAGCGCCATGGCCTGCTGAACGATCCAGAAGCCTCCATCGCGTACCGAGGCATCACCCGAGCTATTACCGTAGATCGTCGCCCACTCGCCCGTGTCAAAACGGCGCCACCGCATCTTCCTCCCATTGTCGGAAAAAATGGAGCAGCCCTCCGGCTGCTCAGCGCCGCCGCCATCTCCTCCGGCGGCCGGCCCTGAACCCAGTCCCTCCGAGCTCCACTCGGCGCCGGCTCCCAGCAGCGCCGGCAGGTAGCTGAGGAAGGCCGCCTTGTCAAAGGGCCCGGGGGGCTCGACCGCCAGCCCATCGGGCCTTGGCAACAGGCCGGCGGGATGCTCATCGATCGGCGAGAGGAGCTCGCGGCCGCCGGCAGCCGTGGTCTCGACCAGCACTCCGTAGAAGAGCATTGCGGGAATCCAGAGGTCCGCCGACTTCCGGCTCAGGCACAACAGGTAATTCTCATCTTCGGAGAAATCCGGAGAGCCGGGAACAAACCACGCCCGGCTCTCGAGCTCGCCACCTGGGGTCTCTACCTTGATGACATCGCCCGGGACCGCAGGCCCCGAATAGCTCGAGAGCACCTCGAATTCAGTGGAGGTGAACACCAGCTGCCCCCGGGCTGCGGGGATCGAAGCGCGCGCGCGAGCAAAGACAACTGCATCGGCGGCCCGCGCAAGCTCGCCGTAATTCCTCGGCGCGATCAATGACGCGGCGGAGACCGTCATGCCCGGGAAGCTGGCCAGGGCGAGGGCCGCGACCGCCAGCGCCCTGGCGACCGCCGGGCAAATCGAATGTTTTCCGAAAGCGCTCATGGTTCCCCCTCGGTCACGGGACTCCTGCACCTGGAGATCGTCCCCGGCCGGCCTGGAAAGATGACGACATCGTTGACTCGAAATATCAAGCCAACACGAGCTGCCTGCCCTGAAGTATACCGGTGATCCAATGCATCTCTAAGCAGTGATTGCCGGTCACGCTTTTCCCCGGCCCGCTCGCGGCCTCTTGCCAGACTGTGTTAATATGAGCGCCTGATTTTCGAAAAAACAACAGAATGGGAGACACCGAAGATGAGCACCCGTCGATTTTCTTTCCGGGCCGTTTTTTTCTGTCTGTTGATTCCGGCGACCCTCGCGGCGTACGAGAATCCGCCAACAGAGCCGGGCTTCAGCTCGCTCTTTGATGGGAAGAGCATCGAAGAACACTTCATCATCAAGGGCAAGAAAGAGTCCTGGACCGTCAAGGACGGTGTCATCCACTCGCTTCGCGGCGGCAACTGGATCGTCAGCAAGGAGCAGTACGGCGATTTCGTTCTCCGGCTTGACTGGCGCATCTCCGACCAGGGCAACAGCGGCATCTTCATCCGCGTACCCGGCCAGGACGATGGAGCGCCCTGGGTCTCCGGCTTCGAGGTCCAGATCTCCAACGCCGCGCGCGACGATGCGCACTGCACAGCATCCCTCTACGGAGTCGAGGCGACCAGTCCGCGGCCGACCAAGGAAGCCGAGGGCGCCAATACCTGGCATACCTTCGAGATCACCTGTCTCGGCGGCAGGATCTCCGTGCGGCTCGACGGGGTGCTGAACATCGACGCCGATGAGAAAAAGAACGAGAAGATGCGCGCGCGGCCGAAGAAGGGCTTCATCGGGCTGCAGGATTATCACGCGAGCAAGGGCTGGGTGGAGTACCGCAACATCCGCATCCAGCCGCTCCAGGCAGGCGGGGTGCCGGCGGGATTCCAGTCCCTGTCATCCGATGACAAGGGCTGGCATAAGATTCGTACCGGCCACGGTACCGGCGGCCGGTGGAGCCATGCCGGCGGCGTCTGGGAAGGAGAGCAGGATCCTCCCGGCAGCGGCAACGGCGGCGTCCTGGTTACCGACCGCAACCTCTCCGACTTCGAGCTGGTGATCGAAACGAAACCCGACTGGGGAGTCTGTAGTGGGATCTTCCTGCGTTCGACCGAGCGCGGCCAGTGCTACCAGCTCATGGTTGACTGGCACGGCAACGGAAACGTCGCCGGGATCTACGGTGAAGGCACCGGGGGCTTCAACGTCCGCAACTACGAGCTCAACGATGACAAGACCATCCGGGCAGGCAATAACAACACCCAGAACATCCCCCTCGCCTTCGCCCTGGCTGACTGGAAGAAGGTCTGGCGCTTCGGGCAGTACAACGAGGTGCGCGCCAGGATCACCTCCAACCCGCCGACGATCGATACCTGGCTCAACGGCTGGCACATCTCGCACTTCGAAGATGACAAAAAACGGATTCCGGATGCCGGCAGCGTGGCCATCCAGGTCCACGGCGGCAAGAGCTGGCCCAATGGAGCCAAGGTGCGCTTCAGGAACATCAGCATCCGCGAACTCAAGAAGTAACCTGACGAAAGGAACTCCAATGGTAAAAACCGCGTCCACCATGGTCGAGCTGGGAACCCCGGCACCCGACTTCAGCCTGCCGGCCACCGACGGCTCCACCGTGAGCCTCTCGGACCTCGAAGGCAGCCCTGTGCTGATGATGTTTATCTGCAACCACTGCCCCTTCGTCCTGCACCTGCGGGAGCATCTCGCGGAGACCAGCAGAGGCTACCAGGAACGCGGGGTGAAGGTCATCGGCATCAGCGCCAACGATGTCTCCACCCATCCCGATGACAGCTTCGAAAAAATGGTCGAGGAGGTTGGCGGTGCCGGCTACACCTTCCCCTACCTGTACGACGAGAGCCAGGATGTGGCCCGGAGCTACCGCGCCGCCTGCACCCCTGACTTCTTCCTCTACGACAGCTCCCACAAGCTGGTCTACCGCGGCCAGTACGATGACAGCCGCCCCGACAACGGCCCCCCCACGGGCGCTGATCTCTCGGCCGCCATCGATGCCTTGCTGGCCGGACAGCCTCCCCGGGAAAACCAGAAAAACAGCATCGGCTGCAACATCAAATGGAAGGCCGGAAACGAACCGGACTACTTCAATCCCTGAGAGGGCCGGGAAGAGCAGCCTGCTCCCAGCTCTCAAGGTACCCATCGTAGTGCTCGCGCCTGTGCGTGGTCGCTCCCTCGAGGCGGCAGATTGAGGCCGCGAACTCCACCGCCCTGCCCAGCGTCTGCGCGCCGCCCCAGCCCCGCGTGAGTCCGAGCATGGTCACGGCCGTGATCGCGTCGCCCGCGCCGACTGTATCAGCCACCTCGTCAACGGGAACCGCAGGCTGGAAGATCGTCTCCCGTCCCTCCCGAATCATCGCCGCGCCAGCAGCCCCGCAGGTCAACAGGAGCAGCTCGAGACCAAGCTCCCGGCGAAAATCATCCGCCGCCTTCAGCAGGCCCTCCTCCGAGGTGTCGCGAACCTCGAAGAGAGCGCTGAGCTCCTCCTCGTTGATCTTGGCCCAGCGCGCCCGGGAGAGGTCGCCCAGGACACTGTCCTTCTGCCACCAGGGACGCCGCAGGTTGACATCAACGAAGATCTTGTCGCCACGGACCGCCGCCAGCTCCTCGAGAGCTCCGCGCGACCGCTCCCCCCGCAACGCAAGGCTGCCGTGGTAGAGAAGGCTGACGTCGAAACCGGACATCGCCGCGCATCCCTCCGCGGCATCGATCGCATCGTAGGCCTGGTGATCGTTGATAGTGAAATCAGGCTGACCCTCGCTGACCCTTACGCTCACGGTCCCGGTGGGAAGCTCCTCGTCGAGCTGGATTCCGGCGGTATCCATCCCGTAGGAGGTCATGATCTGGAGTGCTCGCCCGCCAAGCTCATCGGCGCCAATCCGGCTGATGAGCAGCGGGGCGAGGGCGAGGCTCTCGAGGTTCCAGGCCAGGTTGAAGGCGGCGCCGCCTATCACCGTCGGGCCGCCTTCGAAATCATCGAAGAGGACCTCTCCAAAAACGACCGGCCGGCTCGCCGGCCCCGAGTACTTCTCGCTCGCCTCGTTCATAGCACGTCCTTTCGCGGGGATGTCCGCTCAGGCTACAGGTTTTTACGGCCCGCGGGAAGATGCCTTGTCGAGCGGAAGCGCAAAGAAACCGGTCGAGACTTGGATCCTGTCCCCTGCCTGTTACATTATGATCTCTGACAGCAGGAACCCCGAGGTCGAGACCATGAGAGAAAGATGCCGAGCCTTCCTTCAAGAGCTGCAAGACAGCATCTGCGCAGCGCTGGAAGACGTTGATGGAGGCTGCTTCCGGGAGGACACCTGGGAGCGGCCCGGCGGAGGCGGTGGCGCCAGCAAGGTGCTCAGCGACGGAGCCGTACTCGAGAAGGCGGGAGTGAACTTCTCGGAGGTTCACGGCGAGCTGGAGGGAAACCTCTCGGGGGACCTGCCCGGAGAGGGCTCGGATTTCTACGCTACCGGGATCTCTCTCGTCCTCCACCCTCGCAACCCCAAGGCCCCGACCGTGCACTCCAATCTGCGCTATATCGAAAAAGGCGACAGGAAATGGTTCGGCGGCGGCGCCGACCTGACTCCCTACTACCTCTACGAGGAGGATGCGGTCCACTTTCACCAAGCCTGGAAAGACGCCTGCGACCCCCATGGCGAGGACCTCTATCCGCGCTACAAGAAGGAATGCGACGAGTACTTTCACCTGCCGCACAGGGGAGAGGGGCGGGGCATCGGCGGAATCTTCTTTGACTACGTCGATGCTGACGACAGCTCGGCGGCGATGTGGGAAGACCTCGGCCGGACCTTCACCGGCGCCTACGTACCGATCCTCGAGCGCCGCCAGGACGAGGCCTACGGCGAGAGCGAGCGGCTGCACCAGCTGCAGAGACGCGGCCGCTATGTCGAGTTCAACCTCGTCTACGACAGGGGAACGACCTTCGGCCTGAAAACCGGCGGCCGAATCGAGTCCGTGCTGATGTCCCTGCCTCCGGAGGTGCGCTGGGACTACAATATACAACCCGAGGCGGGCTCCGAGGAGGCGAAGCTGCTCGAAGTTCTTCGCAACCCCCGGGACTGGCTCGGAGAACAGGATTCCGTGGATTCCTGAAAGAGGGCGATCCTGCGGCTTGAAGTGCGGGCCTCTATCGGCGACAACATGGTCCATGCGCTATCTCTCAGGTATCCAGCCTTCGGGCGTACTCCATATCGGCAATTACTTCGGAGCTATCCGGCAGCATATTCGCAGCCAGGATGAGCACGACTCGTACTACTTCATCGCCGACTACCACGCCCTGACCACGGTGCGGGATGCGAAGGTTCTCCGGGAGCATGTCCTCGGAGTAGCCCTCGATTACCTCGCCCTCGGGCTCGACCCGGAAAAGACGACCTTCTTCCGGCACTCCGAGGTCCCCGAGGTGCAGGAGCTCGCCTGGATTCTCTCAACCCTGACCCCGATGGGCCTGCTCGAGCGCTGCCACAGCTACAAGGACAAGACCGCCAAGGGCATCGCCCCGGACCACGGACTCTTCGCCTACCCGGTTCTGATGGCCGCTGACATCCTGATCTACGACTCCAACAAGGTCCCCGTAGGCAAGGACCAGGTCCAGCACATCGAGGTCACCCGCGATATCGCCCAGCGCATCAACCACGTCTACGGCAAGGGGCAGGAGCTCCTGATCATTCCCGAGGCCCAGGTGGAAGAATCGACCGCCGTGGTGCCCGGTATCGATGGACAGAAGATGTCCAAGAGCTACGACAATACCCTCGAGATGTTCGCCTCCGAAAAGAAGCTGAAAAAAGCCATCGGGAAGATCGTTACCGACTCTCGCGCCCCCGAGGAGCCGAAGGACCCCGAGGAGATCATCATGTACCAGCTCTACAGGCTGTTCGCCTCGGAGGAGGAGCTGGAGACCACGGCCGAACGTTACCGCTCCGGAGGCTACGGCTATGGAGATGCGAAGAAAGACCTGCTCGAGAAACTGCTCGATTACTTCGCTCCCTACAGGAAAAAACGCGCGGAGCTAGCCGGCGACCCCGGCGGAGTCTACGAGCTCCTGTCCGCGGGAGCCGCCCGGGCGCGCGAGACCGCGCAAGCCACGGTCGAACGCGTCTACAAGGCTGTCGGCCTGCGCTGAGCAGCCTGGAGGTCAGGAGCTGAACGGGGCCTTGTCGCGCAGCTCCTGGCAGAGCTTCTCGAGCGCCGCGTAGAATACCATTCGGAGCTGGACGGGATCGCCATCATCGTCGGTGGTCACCACCGCCGGGGTGATCTTCTCCTGAATACTGAAGCTGTCGATAGATTTGAAGACTGCCCCCTTGCGCTTCTCCAGGCTGCAATCAAGCCTGCAGGTATACCGGCTCCCGGTCTTCACGCCGTTGAACTCGATGTCGCCATCGAAGCTCGAGGTCGCGTGAATGACCAGGCGATGCCCGGGATTCTTCCTGCTGGCGGGAGAAGGGTAGCCTTCGGGAATGCGGGCTCCGTTCTTTTTCTTTGCACCGGGCCTCCTGATGACCTTCACCTTGCCATCGGAGAACTCGAGCCAGTGCTGCTCCGACGCTTCGTGTTGAAGGAAAAAACCTACCCGGGACCAGGCGCGGAGATCGTCGGAAGGAAGATTCTCGCCTCCCAGCTTACCTGTAAGCAGCATCTTGAAGACCGTGCTCGTCCCTGCGTCGCCTGGTTTCAACGGGGGCTTGATCACGGGAGGCTTGATCACGGGCAACTTGATCACCGGGGGCGGAGCGGCAGGCTCCGCTGCCGGAGGAGGATTTTCTTCCTCGGCCGGTTCGGGTTCAACGAGTGGCGAAGGCTCTTCCTCCGGCTCGGGAGCCTCGCGAACACGGGGCGCGGGAGCTGAACCAGGCTCTTCTTCGGGAGGATCGAGTCGGCGAAAAAGCGGCCTGTTGGTTCGTCCTGCGCCGGCAAGTCGCTCTTGCGACCGGGGGGCAGGGCTGTTGATGCCGACCACGACGAAGATGAAGAGAACGAAAACAAAAACCACGGCCCCAACCAGGCACAGGATAAGGGTCTTGTCTCCGGATGACCTGCCCGGCCGGCCGTAGGAGCGGCCGCGGCGGTTCGAGCTGATGCGTCTTCTACCGACCATGTCTTCCGGTTTCACCGCGAAAAAGAGATGTGTCATTACCCGAAATGGGCTTGGCTCCATTATGACGCAAAGTGACCCACCTCCAAACCACGCAATGCAAATACCCGGGATGGCCCCCCCTGTTGCCCTCAGGGTGAATCAGGCCGCAATTCGTTCCCCTGCCGGCGAACTGAAAAAGTTTTCAGCTTTGTTTTTCGATTTCCAGGCCGGAAAATGTAGGGGTTTGGAAGAATGGAACTGCCGCCTGTCGACAAACCGGAAGCATCAGGAAGCCCTGGTCCGGTTCGTGCTGTCGACTTATTCGAGACTGATCATGAAACATCCCGCCTCACCCCGCACAATGCCCGGCCAGCCGTTCACTCGACTTTCCTCCCTGGTTCTTTGTGTCCTGTCGCTCTGCGGCCTGCCCGCAGGCGCTCAGCATTTCGACTGCATCGAGCTGAACGATGGAAACACCAACATCTTCATGACCCCGGATGCCTGCTTCACCGAGGAGAACATCGACTGGTGCAATTGTGTAGACTCGGCCCTGACCCATCCCGTGCGAGGCGAGGCCAGCGGCTTCAGGCAGGCCATCCAATGGCTCAGCGGACAGCCCGGGATCGGCAATGCCCGCATCGAGATCGAGGGCGGCTCCCTCGACCTCACCAATCTTTCGCCCGGCCAGCTGATAGGTACCGGCGAAGCGCTGGAGCTGATCCCCCTCGGCTTCCCCTTTGTCGGAGGAGATTTCTTCGGTGTCCAGTTTGAGGTTCGAGTGGTCTCCGTGCGCGACGATACCGCAGATTTTCACGTCTGCATCACCGCGGTCACCCCCGCGGTCGAGGAGGCGATCGGCTACAACCCGACCGACCGGGAGCATTCCGATGGACACCTGCTCACCGGGCGGCTAACAAGCGGCGCCGGCGGCGGAGCGGTGATCGACTACCGCTATGCTACGGAAAACTTCACGGCCACCACCGTTCCCGCTCTGCTGCCCACCGAGGCGGCCATGCCCACCTTCACGGTACCGTTCGTGCTCGAGTTTTTCTCCCGCGAGAGCGGCATCTACACAGTCCCCGATGATAGAAACGTCCAGGTGCTGAGCACGATCCGCAGCTTCCTCGAGGATACGGTCAACGAAATCCTTCCCCTGGATGCCGAGGATCTCTGCGAAGGGGTCGACGATTTCACCCATTGCAAGATGATCGAAGAAGACCTCGAAATCAAAGCTTCGCCGGATGACAACAACCCGCCCATAGCAGTCATCACCGCGATCGACGCGGGAATCTTCCTGATGCTGGAGGATCCCGTCACCCTCAACACCTTCTGCGGCCGGGCCTACGTTCTTCTGCGAGGCAGGAACTCCGATGACGGAGATGGAGGCTACCAGGGCCTGACCTATCGATGGTCCCTTCTCGAGGGCCCCGAGGAGGGCGTGGAGATACCGGCGAACACCCACGATTTCATGGACACCCATGTGATCTTCACCGAGGCCGGGGTCTACGAAATCGGCCTCACCGTCGATGATGGACAAGGCGCCGACAGCTCATCGGAGGCCACCATCTCGGTGGTCGTCTCAACCGAGCTGGACTTCAACGCTCCGCCGCTGATCGGGCTGCGGACCTCGCCGGCGCCGCCAGACATCCAACTCGACGGGGGTTCAGCCAGCGTGACCCTGAACGCGAGCAATTCCGATGGCGGTGGAGAGGGCTGCGAGCAGGAGATCTCCTTCCTCTGGCGACAGCTTGGCGGCCCCGTCGACGCGGTCATCAGGAATCCGCGGGAGGCTGTCACGCAAGTCGTCTTTGATACCGCTGGAGCCTATCTCTTCGAGCTCGAGGTTGACGATGGCGGCTTCCAGGACAACATCTCGGTTGAGGAGGTGGAGGTCATCGTCACGGCTGCCGCCGTAACCGGCAGCTTCCGGCGCGGCGATGCTGACGACAGCGGCCGGCTCAACATCACCGACGCCATCACCGTCCTCAACTGGCTCTTCCTCGGCAGCGCCACGCCAGGCTGCACCGATGCCGCGGATGCCGATGACAACGGGCGAAACGATATCACCGACGCGATCCAGCTGCTCCAGTTCCTCTTCCTCGGCGGCCCCCCCCCGCCGGCTCCCGGACGGGATGACTGCGGAGTCGATCCGACCGCCGACCCCCTCTCGGACTGCGACTACCAGTCCTGCGGAGACTGACACCTTTCCTTCCCCCCCCGGAAGGGATTGGCTATACTCCGCTCTGGAACCTCCCGCAAGACGCTGCCTGAAAGCATGCCTCGCAGATGAAAGAATCCTTTCTGTTTCTCTACAACTTCATCCGTTACCCGTTTGCCACGGGAGCGGTCCTCCCCAGCTCCCGCAGGCTCGCGGCCAGGATGGTCGACGGCTGCGGCATTGACGCGGCGAAGACCGTTGTTGAGCTCGGCCCGGGGACGGGAGTCTTCACCCGGGCCATCTCCGAGCGCATCGGCCCCGAAACCATCTACCTGGGAATCGAGCTGCGGGAAAAATTCGCGGCGATGGTGAGCGAAAAGTTCCCGGACCTCTGCATCGTGAACGACTCGGCCGAGAACATCGTCGAGAACCTCGCCAAGCTCGACAGGGCGACGGCGGACACCATCATCTCAGGCCTGCCCTGGGCGGCCTTTGATACGAACCTGCAGAGACGAATCATGACATCGGTAACCGAGGCCCTTCCCCCCGGCGGGAAATTCGCTACCTTCACCTACCTCCATGCCGTACGCCTGCCGGCCGCCCGGCACTTCCGCTCCCTCCTGGATGAAAACTTCTCGGAGGTGAGAGAATCGAAAACTGTCTGGCGCAACGTGCCGCCGGCCTTCGTCTACCACTGCACGAAGTAGCAGGACCTCCCCCCACCCCCTTTTGCTTTTACCTCCCTCGGGGAAAATTACAGGCACTGCTGGATTGTCAGGAATTGTCATCCGTACAATAGGCTTCGTGCCTCGCCGCCGAGGGTCGAATCTAATCTTATCAGGGCGGCAAGGGGACGAATCTTGAATTCCAACCGATCAGCTCAACCCTCCCCGAGGGTCACGGGAGTATTCCATGTCCATCAGAAAGCTCGTCTTCTATTGCCTTCCAGTCTGCATGTTGTTGCCTGTACTGAACTCCAGCCTCAACGCGCAGAGTCCCCTGGTCCAGGAAGGAGACACCTGGCGTTTCTTCAGGGCCGTCTCCGCGCCGCCTGAGACCTGGGTCGAACTTGAATTCAACGCGGAGGAGGCCGGCTGGGAAATCGGCCCGGGCGGCATCGGCTACGGAGATGACGATGATGCCACCGTTCTCGATGACATGGCCGACAATTACATCGCCGTCTACATGCGCATCGAATTCGACGTCCCCGCTGAGCTGGCCGAGGCCTGGCTGCAGCTTCGAGTGCGCTACGATGATTCTTTCGTGGCCTACATCGACGGCGAGGAGGTCGCCCGCCGGGGCATCGACGGAGTTCCGCCGCTCTTTGACCAGGGAGCCTCTGTCGAACATGAGATCACCAGCGCGGACGGCTTTGATGAGGAGTTCCTGCTCGAGCAGACAGAACTCGACACCGGCCGGCACGTGCTTGCCGTCGAGGTTCACAATATCACCCTCGGCTCCAGCGACCTGTCGTTCGCCGCCGAGCTGGTCGGCTCACAGCTGCTCGTCACCTCCATAGACCCGGCCTTCGGCCCGCTGGAGGGCGGAAACTCGGTGAGAATCTACGCCCTCGGAATTTTCCCGGGGCTCAATCCGGATGTCATCTTCGGTAACCTGGAGTCGCCCTCCGTCACCGTCGAAAACGATTACATCGAGGCCGAGGTGCCCGCGGCGAAAGTCCCTGGAGCCGTGGATATCATGATCGATACGGCAAACGCCACCACCGTCATCCCGGCCGGCTACATCTACGCCAACCCCGATGGGGGCATGAGAGGTCTCGATTTCACTGGCGGCCCCTACGCGACCGCGGAGGGCTTCAGCGGCATGCTTGGAGAAGGAACCCTTCAGGCCTGGTTCCGACGTGGAGCAGGGCAAGGCCAGTTCGCCAACTTCATCTACAGCCCTCTTGCCTCCATCGAGGCCGCGGATGGCTCCGACGCCTTCATCCTCGAGGTGAGACCCGGCAATATCCGCGCGCGGACAGCCGCAGATGGAGACTTCAACGACCTTACCGCCGCGATCGAACTGCCCGAGGGAGAGTGGCACAACATCTGCTGCACCTTCTCCGAGCGCGGCCGGGCGGTCTACCTCGATGGCCGACAGATAGCTGCCGACAACTTCTCAACCAATCTCAGCGATTGCGACCGGATTCGCCTGGGTTCCCGCTTTGAACAAGACGGAGGCTTCTTTTCCGGAGATCTCACCGGCACCATCCACTCCGCCGCCGTCTGGGGCTTCGAGCGGTTCGAGGAGGAGATTCAACAGGAGCTCTTCATGCCCCCGTCCGAAGACCCCTACATTGGAGCGAGCTGGGAGCTGAACGAAGGCGTTGGAGACCGCGCAAGCGATTCCGGCGACCTCGGAGCCGATCTCATCTTCGGCGCCGGACCCGGCGCGGACGCGGATGATCCCGACTGGATCACCATCGATGATTTCCCCACCTTCATGGTGACCGGGGTCCAGCCCGCATCAGGGCCGATCACCGGAGGCGAGATGGTCAGGATCTTCGGCGCCGGCTTCCCGCTCGATGGAGATGTAACCGTCAGCTTCGTGGACCGGCTGGCCCCTTTTCTGGCGACGCCCTCGCCCAAGGTCAACGTCTTCAGCAATTGGGAGATCACCGCCGAGGCGCCTGCGGTGGAAGATTTCCAGGTGGTCGACATCCTGGTGGAAACCCCGGCCGGAAGCGGCCTCCTGGAGGCCGCCTATACCTACGCCCCCGACCCGGCCAGCATCTTCACGACCATCGAGGAGGGCGACATCTGGGACTACATCATCGCCAACGAGGCGATGCCGGAGAGCTGGAATCTGCCTGAGTTCAGGCCGCGGGAAAACGGCTGGGAGAGAGGACCGACCGGAATCGGCTACGGAGACGATGACGATGCGACCATCGTCGCCGGTGTCCAGGACCAGACCCCGGCGGTCTACGCCCGCCACGAATGGCTGCTCAGCGGCGGAGGCGCGAACATGAACTTCCTGCGATTACGAATCCGCTATGACGACGGCTTCGTCGCCTATCTCAACGGCACCGAGGTCGCCCGCGCCAATCTCGACGGAATTCCGCCGGCCTTTGACGAGCTGGCGACCGCCACCCACGAAATCACCGGCGGCGAGGGCGTCTTCGATGAGGTCATCGACCTCACCGAGTTCCGTAACAGCCTCCGCAACGGCCTCAACGTGCTGGCGATCGAGGTGCACAACAATACCCTCGGCTCCAGCGACATGTCCCTCTCCGCCGAGCTCGAGTTCTCCGCGCCCGGAAACACCTTCATCCGCGGAGATGTCGATAACAACCAGAGCTGGGACGTCACCGATGCCGTCAAGGTCCTGCTGCATGCCTTCACCGGCCTCGAGCTGGCGTGCCTTGAAGCCGCCGATGTCGACGACAGCGGCCGCATCGACCTGGAGGACGGGGTCGGGCTGCTGAACTTTATCTTCCGGCAGGGAGAGGCTCCACCGCCGCCGCTGTACGAGGCGCTGCCCGACCTTGACAGCGACGAGCTCGGCTGCGAGTCCTTCGGGGGTTAGCTTCGAGAGGCCTCCCTCCTCAGGTCAGATCACGGTACTCGCGCCTGGAGAAGCAGTACATTCCCAGCGCCAGGAAGACAGCGGCCACCACCAGGAGCGAAGCGGCCGCCTCATCTCCCTCCACCGGCTGAAAGATCGCCGTGTTTCTCGGCTTGAGACCATGTCCGGAGCCGGCATCGTAGAGCATGCAGCGGATATAGAAGCTGATGGAAATCCGCTTGAGCACACCCGGCACCTGGCCCATGAAAAGCTCCACCAGGAACACATGGGCCACCCCGATCAGCGTCGCGTTGCGAAAGACGGCCCCCAGCCAGCCGAAGAAGGCCAGATAGGCAATGGTGCCCAGGGCGACCGTCGGCAGGAACATCCAGGCGACCTCCGACAATGGCAGCGGCAGGCCACCGCAGACCGAGGCGACGGCGCAGAGCCCGAAGGCCGCGCCAAGCGAGATGCCAAGGGCCAGCGGAAGGGCCCCGAGCAGCTTGGCCAGGTAGAGACTCCAACGCGAGATCGGGCGGATCGAGAGATAGACCAGGGTCTTGTCCTCCCGATCGTCTCCAAGGACGGCGGTTCCAAGAGTCAGGGTGATGATCGGCAGGAAGAACCGGCAGAAGGACAGACCAATGATCCAGCGGCCGAAGCTCTTGATCTTCCAGGGATCCATCAATCCCCTCGTGCCCACCAGCACAGCCAATACCAGGAACAGGATGAGGGCTACGATGAGACGCTGGGGCCGAAGCTGGCGGCGGAGGCTGAAATAGACGAGGTAGAGCCAGGAATTCACGCGCCGCCTCCCATCTCTTCTCCAACCAGGTAGCCAAAGACGGCCTCGGCGGAGGCGTCGAGCGGGACCAGCCGTTCAACGACGACCCCGAGCTCGCGGGCCAGCCCCGGGAAGGCGCGGTAGAAGCTCTCGACCTGGGGAACGCTGAGGACCAGGTCCTCTTCCTCGAGTCCCCGGCGACGCTGGAAAACGATCCCAGTGACCAGGCCGGACTCGATCAGCCGCGCCCCGAGCCGCCTCGGGTCGCTGGCGGTGACGAGCAGCTTGAGCGGATGATCCTTGAGAAGGCCGCGCACCTCGGCCAGCGGACCCGAGGCGATCACATTGCCCTGGGCAAGAAAGAGGATCTGGTCCGTTACCGCTTCGATCTCCTCGAGGATGTGGCTCGAGACGATGATGGTCGCTCCGGATGCGGCGAGCTCCTCGAAGAGCCGCAGCATCTCGCGCCGCCCCCCGGCATCGATTCCGTTCAGCGGCTCATCGAGCACCAGGATGTCGGGCTTGTGAACGAGCGCCTGGGCCAGCTTGGCGCGCTGCCGCATTCCCTTGGAGCAGGCCTTCAGGCGCTTGCCGGCGAACTCGAGCGCCCCGGTCTGCCTGAGGGCCTCGTGGGCGAAGGCGTCTGCCGAGCCGCCGAGGCCACACAGACGCCCCATGGCGCGGACAAAGGAGAGCACGCTCATGTCTTCGTAAAAAGAATCCCCCTCGGGAGCGTAGCCGAGCCGGCGGCGAGCGGAGGGGGTCTTCCAGACGTCCTCACCGAGAATGAGCACCTCGCCGTAGGATGGCCTCAGCTGGCCGGTGAGAATCTTCATCAGGGTCGACTTGCCGGCGCCGTTGGGTCCCACGAGCCCGGTGATCCCGGTCTGGAGCTCGATATTTACCTTGTTGAGACCGGCGATCTCTCCGTACCACTTGGCCAGCTCACGAATCGAGACAGGGTTCATGAGACCACCTCCACCGCGCGGGTCTTGCTCCAGAAGGCCCAGAGCGCCGCGCCAAGCCAGGCCGCGAGAGCCGCGATGGGATACCAGGGCTCGGCGCTGAAGAGGCTGGATTCGATACCGAAGAAAGCATTAGAGCACCACTGCAGGAGGGACCAGAAATCGAGCAATTTCCAGTAATGAGAGCCCCGGGCGGCCTCGTGAATAACCTCGGTAACGATCGGAAGAAAGATGAAGATCAACCCCCAGACCATGACGATCGAGATCGTTCTCTGCAGCAGGGCGGCCACCCCCAGCAGCAGGGTCGACATGCCGACGCTGACAAGGAGCCCGTAGGCCACGATCCCGAAGAAAATGCGCCACGACTCGATGAAGTAATCGAAGGTGTCGCCAAAGAGACCGTACTCGACAAAGAGCGCGAGACAGGGCAGCAGGGTCAGCATGCTCACGAGCAGCGAGGTCGCCACCAGCTTGCCGAGAAAGTACTGCCAGCGCTCGAGCGGCTTGGAGAAGTAGAAGGTGAGCGACCTGAAACGGAAATCATTCCCTACCAGCACCGCTCCGCTGATCGCCAGCAGCAGCATGACGACGATATTCTGGCCTGAGATGAAATCCCTGTAGGATTCGCCCGTACCGGTAAAGATGAAATTCCTGGCGAATTCAAGCGGGCCCTGCCCGAAACGCTGTCCCTTCAGCTGGGCGGCGAGCCCGGCGAGAAAATAGATCATGGCGCTGAAGAAGAGGAAATTGATGAGGCCCAGGCCCATAAAGACCTTGAAGATCCTGCGCTTGACGACGAGTCCCAGGCCGATGCGGGCCACCGGCCACCAGGCCAGCGCCGGGGCTCGCGACTCATCCGGAGCCGAGCTGAGCGTCCAGCGGTCAACAACCGTGGCGCCCATCGCCTTCGGGAACAGATCAACCTCGTTGATTTCCAGTGGTTCTTCAGCCATCCGCGCTCCCCCCTCCCCCCCCGGCAACGATGCGCTCAAAGACCGTTTCCAGGTTTTCTTCGTGGGGCTGAAGCCCTGAGAGCAGGCAGGCGGGCTCCGTCCCGTCGGCAGCGGAAAAAGCCTCCAAAAGCAATCTCGTATCGGCCCCGGGAGGCAGGGTCACGATGTAATCCCGCGGCGGAGCTCCTGCCCTCGCGGGGATGGCCTCGAGCCCTACGCCTCGAGCTCTGAGCAGCTTGCCGCAGGCCTCCACCGAGCCGGTCACCTGGATCCGGTAGCTGTTGCGAAGGGAGGAGGAGGTGAGCTCCGACACCGCGCCGTGGGCCAGGACGCGCCCCCGGTCGAGGATGACGACCGAATCGCAGACCCGCTCGACATCGCCGAGGAGGTGGCTCGAGAGCAGGATCGATTTCCCCTGCTCCCGGTGAAGCCGCGAGATGAGCTCGAGCATCGCCGAGCGCCCGGCCGGGTCGAGCCCGTTAGTCGGCTCATCGAGAATGACCAGGTCCGGATCGTTGATAAGCGCCTGGGCAAGCTTGGCGCGCTGGCGGATGCCGGTCGACTGCTCCTCGATGAGACGGTAGCGCGCCTCCTCCAGCCCCAGCAGCGAGAGCACCTCGTGGGCGCGGCGGCGCGCATCGACCGCTTTCTGGCCGCACAGCTCGCCGGCGAGCGAAACGAACTGCAGAACCGAGAGCCCGGCGACAAAGCTGTCGTTCTCCGGCATATAGCCCACCCGGGATCTCACCTTGCGGGACTCCCGGGCGGCGTCAAAGCCCAGCATCCAGGCCCTGCCCGCTGACGGAGCCAGCAGTCCCATCAGCATATTGAGCAGGGTCGATTTCCCGGCGCCGTTAGGCCCCAGCAGGCCGACAACCCCGGGCTGAAGAACCACCTCGTCGGCCTCGAAGGCCAGGTGGGCGCCATACAGGCGCTTCAGTTTTTCCAGCCGAATCAGCTCGCTCACATTTACCTCTCAAAGAGAAACCCCTGGATCGCATCGTATCCTAACATGACCTCGCAAGTGATTCACCCCGGCCGCCTACGCCTGTGACGTCTTGACAGTCAGGGGCTACTCTCGCATGATCACTCAAAGTTCGTTCAAATCATCAGCGGCAACCGAGTCGAGACAGACAACCGTGCGCACCCTGGTCATCGGACTGATCCTCCTGCTCGCCGTCCTCCACCACGACTGGTGGTGGTGGGATGCGAAGGAACCCCTGGTCCTCGGCTTCATGCCGATCGGCCTTGCCTGGCACGCCGGGATCTCCCTGGCAGCCGGTCTCGTCGGCCTGGTGGCTGTCAGCTTCTGCTGGCCTGCTCACCTCGATGAGGAGGATGGCGGGGGAGAGTCCGCTTCCACAGAAGATAACCCCGGCGAAGCGGCGCCAGCCTCCGCCGAAGACGACGCTCCGGCAGCGACAGACACGGGGAAAGAGGAGGCCAGCTGATGACCTTCACGATCATCCTCTGCTATCTCTCCCTGCTGCTCTTCCTGGGGCTCTTCGCCGGCCGCCTGCTGAAGAAAAGCTCCAGCGACTTCTTCCTCGCCAGCCGCGGCATCGGCCCCTTCATGCTGCTGATGTCGGTCTTCGGCACGACGATGACCGCCTTCGCTCTCATCGGCTCGACCGGTAAAACCTTCGACCAGGGAATCGGCGTCTATGGGCTCATGGCCTCCTGGTCGGGCATCATCCACGCCGCGATCTTCTTCCTTGTCGGCGCCAAGGTCTGGGCGCTGGGGAAGAAGCACGGCTATGTCACCCAGCTGGGCTACTTCCGTAGCCGGTATCAATCCGATGGACTGGCGCTGCTGCTCTTCCCGCTGGTGGTTTGTTTTGTCATCCTCTATCTGCTGATGGGGGTCATTGGAGCTGGACGCTTCATCGAGGGAGTCACTCCGGAAACCTTCAGCGAGAGCACGGTGGTGACCACAGTGTCGCTGGCGGCGGCTCCTGCTGACCTGAAGGTTCCCGATGGCTGGAAAGAGCGCGTCAGCCTCAAAGATGGGAACCTGTCGGTTACCGGCTCTCTCCATCCCAAGCGCAAGGGCCTGTTCATGAAGATGAGCAAGGCGCCTGAATGGAAAAAGGCCGTTGGCGCCCTGATCGCGAAAGCCCCGCGGGGGGCGGTTCCAAAATGGGCCGGCATGGCGATCGTCTGCCTGGTGGTGCTCTTCTACGTCTTCTTCGGCGGCATGCGGGCCACCGCCTGGGCCAATACCATGCAGACCCTGGTCTTCATGGTCATGGGGCTGATCGCCTTCTACGTGATCACCAAGGCGCTCGGCGGCCCGGTGGAAGCATCTAAAAAACTGCTGGCCAACGAGACAAAAAACTCTGTCATGGCGAGGGAGGGCTTGATCGGGAAGTGGCAATTCCTCACCTATTGCTTCATCCCGCTGTCCGTGGGCATGTTCCCCCATCTCTTCCAGCACTGGCTGACCGCCAGGAAGGCGAGCAACTTCAAGCTGACCGTCGTCGCCCACCCGATCTGCATCCTCATCACCTGGGTACCCTGCGTGCTGCTTGGCATGTGGGCCTTCGGTGTCCTGCCCGAGGGAACCAATCCAAACGCGGTACTTGGAATGATGGTCGCGCGCTACTCCGGCGAGGCATTGGCCGGCCTCATCGGAGCCGGGGTGCTCGCCGCGATCATGTCGAGCATGGACTCGCAATTCCTCTGCCTCAGCAGCCTCTTCACCAATGACATCATCTCCCACCACTTCGGTAAGGGAAAGATCAGTGACGAAAAGAAGATCCTCCTCGGAAGGGGTTTCGTCGTAGCAATCGTACTGATCTGCTACCTGATCGGCCTGAGCAATACCCAGTCGGTCTTCGATCTCGGCATCTGGTGCTTCACCGGTTTCGCCGGCCTCTTTCCCATCCTCTTCGCGGCGCTCTACTGGAAACGCAGCAACAAGCAGGGAGCCATCGCCGGGGTCCTGGCCCTGGCTGTGCTTGAAGCTACCTGTTATTTCCTCAGTCTGGCCGAGGGCGAGGGCGAGTTCCTGCTCCTCGGCATGATGCCGGTCACCTTCATCGTCGGGATCACCACCGCGGTGATGGTCATCGTCACGCTGCTGACGCCGCCGCCCGATGAGGAAATCGTCGAAAAGTTCTTCCCTGCGAAGAATTGAGCCCCTCGGCCCTCCGCGGGGTTTACAATAGTCCGCCTTGCCCGGCGAGCTCTCGATGACACAGCGCCAGAGACCCCGGCTCCCAAAGAGATTCCCCCAATGAAAACCAGGATCATCCCAGCGTTTCTGCTCGTCTTCGGCCTGCTGGCCGCGGCGCCGGCCTTCGCCCAGAAGACGACGAAGAAAAAGACCGAAACCGTCAACCTCTTCGCCGCCGGCAAGCCGGCCTCGGTCACGCTGGCAGTGACGAAAGCGAATTGGGAGCGCCTGCAACGCAACCCCTTCATCTTCACGGAGGCCTCGGTGATCTACGAGGGCCAGAAGCTCGGCGGCGCCGGGGTGCGCTACAAGGGCAACTCGACCTTCGGCGGCCGCGGGCCGCACAAGTCCTTCAAGGTCAACCTGGGCTACTTTGGCGGCACGAAGAAGCTCCATGGGCAATCAACCCTGAACCTGCACCACCCCTTCAAGGATCCCTCGCGCGTCAGGGAGGTGGTCAGCTACGAGCTCTTCGCCGCGGCGGGTATCAAGGCCCCGCGGGCGACCCACGTAACGCTCACGCTGAGAGTCCCCGGCGTTCACGACGACTTCAACCTCGGCGTCTACTCGCTCGTCGAACAGGTCGACAAGAAATTCCTCGGCGCTCATTATCCCGGCAACGACGGCGACCTCTTCAAGATCGAGGGCATGGGCGACCCCTTCGGCGAGAGCCGGCAGCGAAGGAGGGGCGGACAGCGCGAGCCCTACGAGGGCTTCATCAGCAAGGAGGGCGGCTCCCGCGGTCCGGCCCTCTCTTACCTGCTCGATGCCGTCAGGCGCGGGGACGGCGGCGACCTCGAAAAACACCTCGACGTCAGGGGCTTCCTGCTCTGGCTGGCCGCCAACCACATCCTCGCCAACCTCGACAGCTACACGGGCATGGGACACAACGGCTACATCTACGCCTTCGAGAAGAACCGCTTCGCCTTCATCCCCTGGGACATGAACGAGGCCTTCGGCAAGTTCACCTACGGAAGATCACAGACGCAGATGGAGGGGCTCGACATCTTCAGACCCTTCGTTCGCAATAAGATTCTCATCGACAGGGTTCTCGAGAAGAAGTCCTGGCGGGCTCTCTATCTCGCGAATGTAAGATCCCTGATGAAGGGCCCCTTCTCCGAAAAGAACATCGTCGCAAAGATCCAGGCGGCCAACAGGCTGATTGCCGCCGCGGTCCGGGCTGAAAAAGAATCCGAGCACCCGCTGTCTGAATTCGACGAGTCGCTCGATACCGGGGGACGCGGAATCGCGGGCTTCGCCACCCGGCGGGCACGCTTCATCAACCGGCAGCTTGCCGACAAGAACGCCATCGATGAATTTCTCGCCAGGGGTCCGGGACGCGGCGAATCCTTCGAGGAACGCAGGGAGCCCGGCCGGGGACGCCCGGCCTCCCCCTTCCCCCGCAGGGAACGGCCCGAGGAAGGGCCTGGCCGCCGGAGCGATGACCGGCGCCCCGAACGCCGACCCTGAGGCGGCGCACCGGGCGGCTTGTCTTCGCCGAAACGATGGTCTATTCTCAGCCTTCCGTTTCAGCTCTTCGCAACCCGGCAATCGTATGATTCTGCTCATCGATAATTTTGACAGCTTCGTCTACAACCTCGCCCGCTATCTCGAAGAGCTCGGTCAGGAGTGCGAGGTCGTTCGCAACGATGCCATCTCCATCGAAGGCATCCGCGAGCGGGCTCCCGCCGCGCTTATCCTCTCGCCCGGGCCCTGCGCCCCCGAGAGCGCGGGAATCTGTATCGAAGCCGTCAGGGAGCTCGGTGGGGAGCTTCCCCTTCTCGGGGTCTGCCTGGGCCACCAGGCGATCGCCGCGGCCTATGGAGCGCGCATCGTGAAAGTGGAGCCCTGCCATGGCAAAAGCTCTGAGGTCCTCCACGATGGAGAGGGCCTGTTTGACGGCATCCCGGACCGGTTCGCCGCTGGACGCTACCACTCGCTCGCCGTCTCCGAAGAAGGGCTTCCAGCCGAGCTCGAGGTCTCCGCCCGTACCGACGATGGCCTCATCATGGCGCTGCGACACAAGGTAAACAAGGTCTGTGGAATCCAGTTCCATCCCGAGAGCGTTCTCACAGAGCACGGGCATCCTCTCCTGCAGGGCTTCCTGCGCCTCGCCGGCATCGACGCGCTGCGGCCCGCCCGGGAGACCGCATGACCGGCGGCGAAGAACTCATTATCGAGGGCGTCGTGACCACCCTGGGACCGCGCCATGAAGAGGGTCGGTACGAAGACGTCAACATCTCGCCGATGGGACCGCTGGCCACCGAGCGGATGGACACCCTCCTGCTGAAGCCCTACACCTCCTCCAGGACCTACCGCAACCTCAAGCGCCATGGAGAGGGCGTCTTCCATATCACCGATGACGTAGAGCTGATCGCCAGGGCGACCATCGGCCAGGTCGAGGCTCCCCTCAACGCGGCCAGGGAGATCCAGGGACGCTATATCGAGGGCGCCTGCCGCTTCTATGAATTTCGCGTCGAGGAGCTGGACGACAGCGAAGAGCGAACCCGCATCCAGTGCCGGGTCGTCCACAGCGAGAGGCTTCGCGACCTGCTGGGATTCAACCGGGCTCGCAACGCGGTACTCGAGGCGGCAATCCTCGCCAGCCGCACCGCCTTCCTGCCGCCAGGGGGCATCCTGCGGCAGCTGGATGACCTCCAGGTCCTCGTCGATAAAACAGGCGCCGAACCGGAACATCGAGCCTTCTCACTTTTGAGAGACTATGTAGAAAGGGCTAGTGAGCGGCAGGCCGGCGGGGACGAAGACAGGTGAGCTCGCCAGACCGCAGCGTGACCATCGAGGCCGGAAGCCGGCTTCACTTCGGACTCATCGACCCGGTGGGCTCCAGCGGCAGGCTCTACGCCGGCGCCGGCGTGATGGTCGATGCTCCCGGCATCCGCATGACCGCCCGGCTCGCCGAGGGGGCCGACCGGGTAACCGCGGCGCCGGGAATGGAGCAGCGCCTCGAGGAATTCATCCGCCGGTACCGAGAGGCGACCGGCAGCCCGGCTCACTTCGACATCGAGCTTGCCGCCTGCCCCGCGGATCACCTCGGACTCGGAACGGGAACGCAGCTTGGAATGGCTGTCTCGATCGCCTGCTCGAGGCTGCTCGGCCTTGAAGGAAACCTCGAGACCATCGCCGGGCGCACCGGCCGCGGGCGGCGCTCCTCCATCGGCGTACACGGCTTCAAAAATGGCGGATTCCTCGTTGATGACGGAAAGCTCGAAGAGGCGGGGGTCTCTCCCCTGCGCCACCGGATCGAGCTGCCCGAGGCCTGGCATTTCGTCCTCGTGATAGCCCCCGGGCACCGGGGCCTGAGCGGCCGACAGGAGGCCGAGTGCTTTACAAAGCTCGAGCCGGTAGCCGAGCAGACCCTGGCCCAGCTCGAGGCTCTGCTGGAAGAGACCCTGGTGCCGGCCGGCCGGCAAGGGAACTGGTCTGTCTTCTCCCGGGCTCTCCATGAATTCGGGCTCATCGCCAGCCAGCCCTTCCAGGAGGCCCAGGGCGGGGCCTTCTCTACCGCCCTCGCGACCCAGGCGGCGGAATACCTGCTTGAGGCGGGTGTCGAGGGCGTCGGCCAGAGCTCCTGGGGGCCCACCCTCTACGCTCTCCTGCCCGGCCGACAGGAAGCCGAAACGGCCGCAGGAGAGCTCCGGAAACGATTCGACCTGGGCCAGGAAGAGGTCGTGATTACCCGCCCCCGCAGCCGGGGAGCCTCGGTCAAGCTGCTGGACTGATCCGCCATCCGGCCCGGCTGGCAAAGAAGCGCTCTTCAACAGGCTTGATCTGTCGTATCATTTGGTACTGAATGCGGGCCGCCCATAACGTTCAGAGAGACCTGGAGTGACATGCTGAATCCCGGAGAATTCAAGAGAGGCCAGATCATCGAGATCGATGGTCAGCCCTGCCTGATCGAAAAGATCATCATGCAGACCCCTTCATCACGCGGCGGAAACACCATCTGGAAGGTTCGCGCAAGGAACCTTCGAACCAAGCAGAAGGTCGACAAGCCCTTCCGCAGCGGAGATACAGCGAGCGAGCCGGACTTCGAGAAACGGTACGTACAGTTCCTCTACCGGGACACCAGCGACCTGCACTTCATGGATATGGACAGCTACGATCAGTTTGCTCTACCGATCGATGGTTACAGTGAGGAGGCCAGCTACCTGACCGACAACCTCGAGGGCCTTCGCTCCCTGGTCCTGGAAGACGAGGTGATCGGGATCGAGCTGCCCCTGACGGTGGACATTGTCATCACCGAATGTGATCCGGCGGTGAAGGGAAACTCCGCGACCGCAAGGCAGAAAAATGCCACCCTCGAAACCGGCCTGGTCATCCAGGTCCCCGAGCATATATCCAGCGGGGAGAATGTTCGAGTCGACACGGCGAACGGAAAATTCATCGGCCGCGCGAAGGATTGACCGAGGCTCAGGCCTCGCTCGAGTTGACGACCGGATCCGCCTCGAAGTTGCCCTCAACCGGCTCACGTCCGCTGAAACCCGATGCCAGCTCGTGCCAGTGATCAATGGTCTCTTCGCCCAGCCTCCAGCAGAGGTAGACCACCCTGCCTTCAAGACGCGCCGGGAAATCAACCAGCCCGATGTTGGGATCCTTGAGCTCCACGCCCAGGTTCGAAAGCTCCTCGACAAACCCGGCCCGTTCATCTGCAAGATCGTGGAGGCGGTCCTGGAGCTCCTCGAGACGCTCGATGCCGGCATCGTCCTCGGCCTCCTGGCGAATCTCGAGGTAGACCTCCTTCATTCTCTCCGTCTTCTCAACGATGTCCCTGACAATCCTGGAGACAAGAGGGAGAGTGCTTCTCGCCTCCTCCAGCTCAAAGAGTTTCTGTTCCCTGCTGATCGTAGTCATCACCTAACGCTTATCCTCCAAGTGTCGTTCCGGCAACCATTCTCGCCCAGCAGGACCTGACAATCAAGAACTGAGGCATAGAGACGCCGCGATGCCTTCAAAACAGATCGGAGAATCCCTTGACCGCAGGGGTAAGCTCTTCTCCTCGCCTGGTCACCAGGTAGATGTACTGGCGCGGATAGTAGGCCTTGAGGCTCCTGGTGTGCAGATCCTGGCGCACCGCATCGATGTTGAGATTATGAATGATGGAGAGGCCGTAGCCGAGGCTGACATAGTTAATGATCAGGTCAGTCGAACCCAGCTCCATAACGACGGAAGTATTCAGTTTTTGATGCTCGAAGGGCCGATCGATGAGTCGACGGGTGTCGGTGTTCTGGGTATAGGACAGAAACGGGTATTCGGTTATGTCAGTGAGCGTGATCTTACGGCGATGGCTCAGCGGATGGTTGACCGGCGTTATCAGGATCATCTCACAAGGCGCCACCGGTCGAGCTTCGAGGCCATCGCGCAGAGGATCGATCAGGATGATGCCAACGTCGGTCTGCGCCTTCTCGACCGACTCGATAATCTCCGCGGTGCGCATATTGTGGATACTGATCTCTACCTTGGGAAAAAGGTTCCTGTATTTTCCAAGCAGGGGCGGAAGCATGTGGGTCGCTACGGACTGGTTGGTCGAAACCGTCAGGCCCGCGCCTTCATACTGCGCATGACCACTGAAGACCGCCTCGATCTCCTCCTCGGTCTCAAACAGCTTCTCAGCCATCTCATAGAGTACCTGTCCCTCCCTGGTGGGCGTCACACCGCGAGGATGGCGCTCGAGTAATTGCAGCCCCATCTCCTGCTCCAGGTTCTTCACCTGGAGGCTTATGCTGGGCTGAGAGAGGCGTAAACGACGCGCCGCGGCGGTGAAGCCTCCGTTCTGCACAACCGTGTAGAAGCCCCGCAGGCGGTTCAGATCCATTGTAACGCTCCATCAGCTATCCATAGTTTTAAACTATGTATAAGGATATCTTTTATTTATTAGACTTATAGTCTTTTCTTCCTTATTTTCTTCTTCAGACCGATTCTCCGCGTGACAGAACCAACCCGTAGCGACAGAAAACCTTGAACCGCAGGCTCCTCAAGTCAAAGATCCACCGCGCCCGGGTAACCGAGGCCGACCTGGACTATACCGGCAGCGTAACGGTAGACGCCGACCTGCTGGAGGCCGCCGACATCCTCGAGCACGAGGAGGTCCACATCTACAACATCACCAATGGCTCGCGGCTGTCGACCTACGCGATCCCGGGTCCCGCGGGCTCAGGACTCATCTGTATCAATGGAGCAGCGGCACACCTCTGCTGCGTAGATGACCTGGTCATCCTCGCCAGCTACGCCGAATACGATGAGAACGAGCTCCGCTGCCATGAACCCAAGATCATCATGGTCGATGAAAAGAACCTGTTTCGACAGGAGGCGACCGCATGAGCCGCCTGCCCGAACCCGGCAACCCCCGCCCCGCGGGAGACAAGGTCACCTCGACAGGACTGAAGACCCGCAAGCTTACAGGCGAGAAAATCACCGCCCTGACCGCGTTCGATTGCCTGGGCGCCTCGATTCTCGATGAGGCGGGAGTTGACCTGATCCTCATCGGAGACAGCCTCGCGAATACATCCCTGGGCTACGAAACCACCCTGCCGGTATCGATGGAGGAGATGCTGTCGGCCGTCAGAGCCGTCAAGCGCGGTTCCAGCCGGGCCATGCTGGTCGCCGACATGCCCTTTGGCAGCTACCAGATAAGCATCAAGGACTCCCTCGCCAACGCCATCGATTTTCTCAAGGCCGGGGCCGAGGCCGTCAAGCTCGAAGGCGGGGCCTCCCGAAGCCGGTTGGTATCCGAACTCTCCGGCAACGGGATCCCGGTCATGGGACACATCGGGCTCACCCCGCAGTCGGTCCATGCCATGGGCGGCTACAAGGTGCAGGGGAAAATACGGGAGGATGCCCTGCGCCTGCTCGATGATGCTCTCGCCCTTGAGGCTGCGGGCGCCTTCTGCCTGGTGCTCGAGGGCATGCCCGCTCCGCTGGCCGCGCAGATCACCGGCGCCCTTGAAATACCGACTATCGGCATTGGAGCCGGGGCGGGATGCGATGGCCAGATCCTCGTTTTTTCCGATTTATTGGGTCTCAGCACGGGACAAAAACCAAAATTTGTCCGCCAATATGCCGAGCTGCGTTCCATAGCCATCAAGGCGATCGAGAGCTATTGCCAGGACGTTCGAGAAGGCGATTTCCCTGCTGCCATCGAGACTTACGGAAAAAACCCGGAAAAACACATCGAGAAACCAGCCTGATTTTCCGTGGCCAGATCCGCTAAATTGCCCGCTACAGAGCCCACCCGGCCCGCCAATTTCCTTTGATTTTAACCACCTGATTGGACATGCTTGGCCCTCGATCTGAACCCGTTTCGAGGTTAATTGGTGGTTTCTATACAGGATGAAAACATCGTCTTTCTGGAACTGACGCTCCGAAAGATCCAGGACTCCGTCTTGTCGGCTGAAATCGTTCAGACCGGGCACAATGCCACGGTACGCCAAGCGATTCACGCCTGGGCCGACCTGCGCGGCGGCTCGATCGAAGACCAGGTCAGAAGAGAGGTCACGACCTATCGCATCGAGAACCCCTCGACGGATTCCTCGAAGTCTTCCGAGCGGCTGCTCGGCAGGGTCCTCGATCACTACCTTGACCAGTATTGCCAGGCCGGGCAGAGTGTCTTTGGTGAGCGCCTTGTCGTGGATGTGCCCATGGGACAGGTGTCGGGGCCACACGGCATCACCGAGCGCCTCAAGACCATCGCCTGACCGACATCTGGCCGGATCGTCCTCCAGCCCGGATGCGTACAGTTCTAATTGAAAGCAGCAGGGGAATAAAAACATGAGCCGCTCTGAGCAGGAAATGAAAGACCTCCTGCGCTCTCTCTCCCTCGCCGCCGGAGCGCCCGGCGCGGAGGATGAGGTGCGCGCCCTGATTCGCGAAAACCTCGGGGGAGTCGGCGAGCTCTCCTACGACAGCCTCGGCAGCATCCTCTGCGAGAAATCCGGCGAAGCGGACTCCCCCAGGGTGATGATCGACGGGCACATGGATGAGGTCGGCTTCATGGTGCAGAGCATCACGAAGGAAGGAAGGATCAACTTCGTTCCGCTCGGAGGCTGGTGGGCCCATGTTCTCCTCAGCCAGAGGGTCGACATCATCACCTCCGGCGGCAAGGTGTCCGGAGTCATCGGCTCGACCCCGCCGCATTTTCTCAGCGGCAAGAAACGCGAGCAGCTCCTGGAGATAGAGGACATGTACATCGACATCGGCGCCGCCAGCGAGGAGGACGCCTCAGGGATGGGCGTCCGGATCGGCGACACCATCGTCCCCCACGCCGAATTTACCGAGCTGAATGATCCCGACATCCTCAGCTCGAAAGCCTTCGACAACAGGGTCGGGATCGGGCTCATGATCGAGGCCCTGCTGGAATTCTCTTCGCAAGACCACCCCAATACGATCATCGGCGTCGGCGCCGCCCAGGAAGAGATCGGCTGCCGCGGGGCCGTGACCGCCTGCGAAAAGGCCGCCCCCGATGTGGGAATCGTCCTCGAGGGCACCCCTGCGGATGACATTCCAGGCTTCAGCGAACCCCAGGCCATCCTCGGCAAGGGACCGCAGATCCGTTTCTACGACCCCACGGCGATCTCCAACAGGAGGCTTGCCGAGCTCGTTGCCGGGATCGCTGCGAAGGCGGGCATCGAGATCCAACTCGCGGTACGGCGAAGCGGCGGAACCGATGCGAAGAGCATTCACCTGCACCGCGCCGGCGTACCCACGGTCGTGATCGGAGTGCCGGCAAGGTACATCCACAGCCACGTAAGCCTTATCAACTGGCAGGATTACCTCAACACCGGGCGACTCGTCCGCGAGTTGATCGCGGGGCTTGATTCCGCCGCGGTCGAGACCCTCACCGACTTCAGCTGACCCCCTCATCGAGCGAAAGAGCCGGGATCATTTGAAGCCGGCTCCCCGGGTCAGGGTCTTGATCCTGCACAGGTACATGTCCGAGGTGAGGTAGAGAACGCTGCCGTCGTTTCCCCAGCCCACGTTGGCGATCCTCTCACCAGTGACGATGCGGCCCAGCAGTTTTCCCTCCGGCGAGATCACCAGCACGCCGCCGGAGCCGGTAGCGAAGACGTGGCCCTTCGCATCGACCTTCAGCCCGTCCCCCCCTCCGCCGGAGATGCGATCCTGCTTCGAAGAATCGAAAAAGGCCCGGGGGGCGCCCAGGTTTCCATCCTCCTTTACCGGGAAAGCACGCCACACCGGATCCCGGCCATCACTATTGGCCACGTAGAGCGTCTTGTGATCCGGCGAGAAGGCGATGCCGTTGGGCCGGGAGATGTCCTTCGATTGCAGGGTGACCGTTCCATCCTGCTGCAGGCGATAGACGCCGCAAAAATCGAGCTCACGCATGGGATCCTTCTCCCGCCTGGGAAGCCCGTAGATCGGATCGGTAAAGAAGATGTCCCCGTTGGCGCGGATCGCCAGGTCGTTCGGACTGTTGAAACGCTTGCCGTTCCAGCGGTCGGCGAGGGTGACCTTGCCGCCTCCGGCGGTAAGCACGGATATTCTGCGGTCGCCGTGTTCACAGGAGACCAGCCGGCCCTTTGCATCCAGGGCGAGGCCGTTGCTGCCCGGTTCGCGGCCGTAATCCGCCGCCCCCGTATAACCGGATGGCTTCAGGAAGACCGATGCGCCGATGCCTTCCTGCCACTTGATGACAGAATTGGGCGGAATATCTGAAAACAGCACGTAGCCGCCGAACTTATTCCCTTTCTCCGGAACCCAGACCGGCCCCTCGGCCCAGTCAAAGCCGCCGCAGAGAACCTCGATGACGGCATCCTTCGAAAGCAGCCCATCGAGGGCAGGATCAAAGCGGTCGACGCGGCCGATCCTCGCAAAGTTGGTGGTGTTCTGGGAGAAAGCTATCGCCGGAAGAAAGGCAAAGAGGACGGCGGCCGTGGCGAGGACTGTTTTCATAGGATTTCTTCCTTCATTTGGTAAGGGCCGAGCGCTTTCGACGCTGACTGAAAAACGGGCTCCGTTGTGAACCCCCGGGATCACTTTGGAAATAAAAATGGCCGGCCTCCTCGCCGAGGGGCTCCCCTGACCCGTCATTTATTGAAAAAGCGGCTCCAGGCCAGCCCGGGCCTCTCGACACGGAAGGAGACAATTCGTGTGTGCTCCACCTCGGTAACGTAGGCGGTGCGGCCATCCGGACCGCCGAAACAGATGTTGCTCGGCTTGCTGCCGAGCACGTCGATCTCCGTAAGCACCTCGCCCGCCGGCGACAGCTTGACCACAGTGCCCTTGCCGTAGCGGGTAACGTAGAGGTTGCCATCGACATCGCAGCGCATGCCGTCAAAGCCATGGTCTTCGAAGCTCTTGAAGAGCTTCTTGCCGGAAAGGTTGCCGTCGGTATCAATGGCAAAGGACCAGATCTTTCGCTGCGCGCTCTCGTTGACGTACAGGGTCCGGCCATCGGGGCTGACCTCGATCCCGTTCGTGGTCCCCATCCCCTCGGCGAGGCGGGTCGTGCGGCCATCGACAGTGATCTTCCAGAGCTGGCCCGTCTTCTCAGGCCAGTTCGGATCGCTGGCATAAAGTGTCCCGCCAAAACTGATCGCAAGGTCATTTGGCTGGTTCATCATGGCGTCAGCCGCAAAGACAACCGGCTTCGAGGTCCCGGGAGCGACCTTGAACACCTGGTGATTAACGTAGTCGGCAATATACATATTGCCGGCACGGTCGAAGCGAATTCCATTGCCGACACTGTCAGCCGGCAGCTTGAGAAAGATTTCTCCTTTTCCCGCAGGGGAGACCCGGCCGATCGTACCCTGCTCGGCAAAGTTTACGGCATAGATCGATCCATCCCGCCCGCAGGCCGGCCCCTCGATACCAGGAGTGAACTCACCCGGTCTCGTCAACGCGCGGGCCGTGTAAAGCGGAGAACAGCCCGCCAGCAGAAGCAGACAGAAAAAAGAAACGGCAATACGAACCATCCTGTAATCTCCTTTATCGAGAAAACCGAGACCACGGCACCGGCCGGCATGCCGGCAACCGGTTCCAGCGGCAAATTGTACACCCACAACCACCCGGGGAACAGATCCGGGCCCGCTTACGGTTCTTGACATCAGGGCAGGCGTGCAAATAGCATCCTGTTTCGCTTCTTTCCGCAGAGAACGAACTTGCGGATAGGCCTTCAACTCACGGGAGAAAATTCATGCCGTACAGCACCCGGTTTCTGGCTGCCACGCTGGCCTCCGCCGTTTTGGCACTAGGCCTCTTCGGCACCGTCAACGCACAGTCCAAGCCGAAATACACGATCAAGCAGATCATGAAAGATGGCCTCAAGGGAGGCCTCGCCAAGAAGGTGGTCGACGGCAAAGCCACTGAGAAAGAAAAGATCCAGCTGCTTGACTACGCCATAGCCCTCTACGAGACCAGGCCCAAGAAGGGCGGCCCGGCCAGCTGGACAAAGCTCACCGGCGACTTCGTCACCGCCGCCGCCAAGGTTGCCATCGACCCCAAGGCCGGTACAGACGCGCTCGGCAAGGCGGTCAACTGCAAGGCCTGTCACAACGTACACAAATACGACAAGCCGAAGTAAATACGAATACCACAGCTAGCCCGGGAGGCCTCCTCCCGATTCATTCTATTCATCAAACGAAAGTGACATGCTCATGACGCGGTTTTCCCGGCGAGAGACGCTCCTTGCTCTCGCAACCAGATTGTTGCCGGCCCTGGCCCTTCTCCTGGGTCTTTCAGCCGCCCTCGATGCGGCCGACAAGCGCCCGAATATTCTCTTCATCTTCACCGATGATCACGCTCCCCACGCCATCGGAGCCTATGGGTCGAAGATCAACAAGACGCCCAATATGGACAAGCTGGCACGCGAGGGAATGATCTTCCAGAACAGCTTCTGCACCAACTCGATCTGCGGGCCGAGCCGAGCCGTGATCCTGACCGGCAAGCACAGCCACCTCAACGGCTTCATGACCAACGGCAACACCTTTGACGGCTCCCAACAGACCTTTCCCAAGCTGATGCGCAAGGCCGGCTACCAGACCGCCATGGTCGGAAAATGGCACCTCAAGACCGAGCCCACCGGCTTTGACTTCTGGGAGGTGCTCATCGGCCAGGGACCCTACTACAACCCGCCGATGCGGACACCGACGGGAACCAAAAAATACACCGGGTACACCACCACCATCATCACCGACATCGCGCTCGACTTTCTCGAGAACAAGCGCGACAAGGAAAAGCCCTTCGTCCTCATGTACCAGCACAAGGCGCCTCACCGCAACTGGGCGCCCGGTCCGGGCTACCTCAACATGTACGACGATGTGACGATCCCTGAGCCGGCGACTCTGTTTGATAAATGGGAGAACCGGACCAGCGCGGCGAAGACGCAGACCATGACGATTGAGCGCCACCTGAGCGTCAACGATCTGAAACTCAACATCCCCCGAGGCCTGACCAAGGAGCAGCTCGCGGTCTGGAACGCGGCCTACGGACCGAAGAACAAGGCCTTCAAGAAGGCCAAGCTCGAGGGCAAGGCCCTGGTGCGCTGGAAATACCAGCGCTACATCAAGGACTACCTGCGCTGCATCGCGGCGGTTGACGACAGCATTGGCCGCGTCCTGGGCTATCTCGACAAGGAAGGCCTCGCCGACAACACCATCGTCATCTACAGCTCCGACCAGGGTTTCTACCTCGGAGACCACGGCTGGTTCGACAAGCGCTGGATGTACGAAGAATCGCTCCGCATGCCGTTGATCGTGCGCTGGCCGGGAGTCATCAAGCCGGGCACCGCCAACCACCACCTCGTACAGAATCTCGACTATGCCGAGACCTTCCTCGACGTCGCCGGAATCAACATTCCCGACGATATGCAGGGCCGCAGCCTGGTGCCGCTGTTCAAGGGCGAATCGCCCGCCGACTGGCGCGACTCCATCTACTACCACTACCTCGAGTTTCCCGGAGCGCACAGCGTCAGGAGGCACTACGGAGTTCGCACCCGGACCCACAAGCTCATCCGCTACTACAATATCGATGAATGGGAGCTCTTTGACCTGAGCAAAGACCCCGACGAGCTGGTCAGCGTCCACGGCAAGGAGGAATACGCCGCGGTGCAGAAAGATCTCGAGCAGGAGCTCTCCCGGCTTCAAAAGCTCTACTCCGACAACGAGCCTGAAAAATCCGGGAAGAAGGCAAAAAACAATACGAGGGGTCTCAAGCGCAAGGCGAAACAAGTCAAGCTGCAGAAGGTCCTGCACCTCGAGAAGCCGGGGGCTCCCCTGCCGAAGGATCTCGATCCCTCGGCCAAGCCGCTGACGGTTGGAGCCTGGTGCTCGCCTGAATCCGGCGACGGGGTCCTGATCGCCCATGGCGGCGAGTCCACCGGCTACAGCCTCTACCTCGCCGGCGGCAAGGCCCGCTTCGCCGTTCGAAGCGGCGGAGAGCTCAAGGAGGTGGTTAGCGACGTGAAGATCGAGGCCGGCAAGCGAGTCCACATCGTGGGCACCCTCTCCGCCACAGGAAAGCTGGAGCTGCTGGTCAACGGAGTGGTCGCGGGCCGGGGCGCCGGGCACCTGCTGCCCAGCAAGCCCTTTGATGGACTGAGTGTCGGCAATGATGCCGGGTCCCTCGTGGCTGCTTACACGACCCCCACGGAGCTGAAGGGCACCCTCGAAGACATACGGATCTACTGGGGCATCCTGGACGCGAAGAGCCTGAAGCTCTGGGCCTCGAAATAAACACCAGAATTCCCCGGGAGACGAACATGTCGTCGGAGCCACTGACAGCTGAGCAGATCGAGCACTTCCACCGAGATGGTTACCTCATCGTTGAATCGATGTTTGACGTCGAAGAGATGGAGCTGCTCAAGCGGGCAGCGAAAGAAGATCGCGAGCTCGAGGCCCACTCCTACAGCAAGGGAGATGGTGAAGGCGGCAAGGTGCGCATGTCGTTGTGGAATCACCCGGGAGATGGGATCTACGGCATGTTCGCACGCTGCCGCCGAATCGTCGACGGCTCGGAGCAGCTCCTTGGCGAAGAGGTCTACCACTATCACTCCAAGATGATCATGAAGGACCCCAGGGTTGGCGGCGCCTGGGCCTGGCACCAGGACTATGGCTACTGGTACCAGAACGGCTGCCTCTGGCCCCGCCTGGTGAGCGCCACGATAGCGGTCGATGGCGCCACCCCCGAGAACGGCTGCATGCAGTTCCTCAAGAGCTCCCACAGGCTCGGCCGGATCGACCACGAGCTCGCCGGTGACCAGGCCGGCGCCGATATGGAACGCGTCAACGAGGCCATCGAACGCGGAGAGGTTGTCCACTGCGAGATGAAGCCGGGCGATGTCTGTTTCTTTCACTGCAACCTCCTTCATCGTTCAGACCAGAACCGCTCGGAAAACCCGCGCTGGGCCATGATCTGCTGCTACAACGCGGCCTCCAACGACCCCTACAAGGACTCTCACCATCCGCGCTATACACCGCTTTCCAAGGTGGACGATTCAAAGATCAAGGAGGTCGGGGTCAAGCGCTTCAGTGATGATGAATCCGATGTCGCCTGGCTTGATGACCAGGAAGACCAGAGCGCCAGGAGTCTCGATTAGGAGCCCTGGAAGGGATTGCCAGGCGGCGTGGAGACAAGAGTCTGCCCCGCTTTACTTATCCTGCGGCAAGGTTAGACTACCCTGCCTCAATCCAGACCAGGAAAATTGCCACGATGGGCTCCACGGGAAACAATCCGGCTATAGAAGAATCGCTCCGGGCGGCTCTCGCTGATCGCATCCTCGTGCTCGATGGCGCCATGGGAACGATGATCCAGGCGCATGCGCTCACGGAGGATGACTTCCGGGGGAAACGCTTCAGCGACCACTCCCGCGAGCTCAAGGGCAACAATGACCTCCTCAGCCTGACCCGCGCGGATCTTATTGGCGACATCCACCGGGCCTTCCTCGAGGCGGGAGCGGACATCATTGAGACCAATACCTTCTCCAGCACCTCGATCGCACAGGCGGACTACGGGCTCGAGAGCCTGGCGAAGGAGCTCAACACCGCGGCCGCGGACCTTGCCCGCAAGGCCGCAGACAACTTCATGCAGACCAACCCCGGCCGCGAGTGCTTCGTCGCCGGGGCCCTGGGGCCCACCAACAGGACCGCCTCGCTCTCGCCGGACGTCGACGACCCGGCCTACAGGGCCGTGACCTTCGACCAGCTGGTCGAGGCGTACCGGAACCAGGCCGAGGGGCTCATCGAGGGAGGGGTTGACCTCCTGCTGGCCGAGACCACCTTCGACACCCTCAACCTGAAGGCCGCCATCTTCGCCTTCGAGGAGCTCTTCCGGGAGCGCGGCTCACGGCTGCCGGTGATGCTCTCGATCACCATCACCGATGCCTCGGGACGAACCCTGTCAGGCCAGACCGTCGAGGCCTGCTGGAACTCGATTCGCCATGCAAGGCCCCTGAGCGTCGGGATCAACTGCGCCCTTGGGGCCGCGGCGATGCGGCCCTACATCCGAGAGCTCTCACAGGTCGCCGATTGTCACCTGAGCTGCTACCCCAACGCCGGACTGCCCAACCCTCTCAGCGAGACGGGCTACGACGAAACGCCCGAAGACACCAGCAGCGCCCTCGGCGGCCTCGCCGGTGAGGGGCTTCTCAACATCGTGGGCGGCTGCTGCGGTACGACGCCGGAGCATATCCGCGCCATCGTCGAGAGAGTCAAGACCTGCGCGCCCCGCAAGCTGCCAAAGACAGCGGCCGCCACCCGGCTCAGCGGTCTCGAGCCTCTCAGGCTCGAAGGCGAGAGGGTCCCCCTGGTGATGGTTGGTGAGAGGACCAACGTCACCGGCTCGCCGCGCTTTCGCCGGCTGGTGCTCGAGGAAAACTTCGAGGAGGCCCTCTCCATTGCCCGGCAGCAGGTCGACAACGGGGCCAACGTGATCGACATCAACTTCGATGCGGCCCTGCTCGATTCCGAAGGCTCAATGACGCGCTTCCTCAACCTCATAGCCTCCGAGCCGGACCTGGCCAGGGTGCCGATCATGATCGACAGCTCCAGGTGGTCCGTTATCGAGGTCGGCCTTAAATGCGCCCAAGGGAAATGCATCGTCAACTCGATCAGCCTGAAGGAAGGCGAAGAGAGCTTCCTCGAACAGGCTCGCCTGTCGAGACAGTATGGAGCGGCCGTGGTCGTGATGGCCTTCGATGAATCCGGCCAGGCGACCGGCCTCGAAGACCGGATCAGCATCTGCGAGCGAGCCTACGGCCTGCTGACCCGGGAGGTCGGCTTCGACCCGGAAGACATCATCTTCGACCCGAACATCCTCACCGTCGCCACCGGCATTGCCGAGCACAACGACTACGCCATCAACTTCATCGAGGCTGTCCGGGGGATCAAGAAGCGCTGCCCCGGAGCCCGCACCAGCGGCGGGGTGAGCAATATCTCCTTCTCCTTCCGGGGCAACAACGTGGTCCGCGAGGCGATGCATTCGGCCTTCCTCTTTCACGCCATCGAGGCCGGTCTCGACCTGGCGATCGTGAACGCCGGCATGCTGGAGGTCTACGAGGAGATCGATGCGAAGCTGCTCGAGCTTGTCGAGGACGTCCTCTTCAACCGGCGCGAGGACTCCACCGAGCGCCTGGTCGAGTACGCGGCCGGACTGGAAGACCCTGGACGGAAAAAAGAAAACGACGACGGCAGGCTCGCCTGGCGCGAGCAGGATGTCTCCGGGCGGCTGAGCCACTCCCTGGTAAACGGCATCACAGACTTCATCGAGAGCGACACGGAGGAGGCGCGCCAGCTCTTCGGCCGGCCCCTGGAGGTCATCGAAGGACCGCTGATGGACGGCATGACGATCGTCGGTGACCTCTTCGGTGAAGGAAAGATGTTTCTCCCGCAGGTCGTCAAGAGCGCCCGGGTCATGAAGAAGGCCGTGGCCTGGCTCCAGCCCTTCATGGAAGAAGAGAAGAGCTCAGGAAGAAGCGCCAAAGGCCGCATCGTGATGGCCACGGTGCGAGGAGACGTCCATGATATCGGCAAGAACATTGTGGGTGTCGTCCTGGGCTGCAACAATTGGGACGTCGTCGACCTGGGCGTCATGACGCCTTGTGAAAAAATCCTTGAGACAGCGCGAGAGCTCAACGCGGACCTGATCGGATTGAGCGGCCTCATCACTCCCTCGCTCGACGAGATGGCGGTGGTGGCATCAGAGCTGGAACAGGCCGGCTTCTCGACACCCCTGCTGATCGGCGGAGCGACAACAAGCAAAGCGCATACAGCCATCAAGATCGCACCCCGGTACTCGCACCCCGTGGTCCACGTGCTGGACGCATCGAGAGCCGTCGGGGTTTGCGCCACCCTGCGCCCCGATGGCAGGAACAGGAGCGCCTTCATCGAGGAGAACCTGGAGGCGCAGGACAAGGCGCGCAGGCAATACGAGAGCGCGCAATCGAAGCCCGCCTCGATCCTCGACCTCGCCGAGGCCCGGCGGCTGGGCTTCCAGAGCGACTGGGATGCCAGGGAGCTCTCGGCGCCATCGAGAACGGGCATCGAGGTTCTGGAGAGCTTCCCGTTGGAGGACATCGTGCCCTACATCGACTGGTCACCGTTCTTCGCGGCCTGGGAGCTCTCGGGACAATTCCCGAAGGTGCTCAAGGACCCGATCGTCGGTGAACAGGCCCGCGGCCTGCACGACGATGCCCTCGGCCTGCTGGAAACCATCGTCTCGAAGAAGCTTCTCGAGGCCCGGGCCGTCACCGGCTTCTTCGCGGCCAACTCCCGCGGAGATGACGTTCAGCTCTACGCCGATGCCGAGCAGAAAGAGACCCTCGCCACCCTTCATTTCCTCCGTCAGCAGCACCAGCGCGACAGGAGCAGGCCTCAGTATTGCCTCGCCGATTTTGTCGCTCCCGCCTCGAGCGGCAAGGTGGACCATATCGGAGCCTTCGCGCTGTCTACAGGCTTCGGCCTCGATGAAATCTGCGCCCGATTCGAGGCCGACAACGACGACTACAACTCCATCATGGCTAAGGCCCTGGCGGACCGGCTGGCCGAGGCCTTCGCCGAGCTCCTGCATCGCAGGGCGCGGGAGAACCTGGGCTACGGCGCCGACGAGGAGTTGAGCTGCGAGGACCTGATCGCCGAGCGCTACCGCGGAATACGGCCCGCCCCGGGCTACCCGGCCTGCCCGGATCATACCGAGAAACCGACAATCTGGGAGCTCCTCAAGGTCAGGGAGAACACCGGCATCGAGCTCACCGAGAGCTGTGCCATGTACCCCGCCGCGGCGGTCAGCGGGCTCTACCTCGGACATCCCGAGAGCAGGTATTTCGCCGTTGGAAGGATCGACAGGGACCAGGTGCTTGACTATGCGGAGAGAAAGGGCCTGGCCCCCTCCGAGATCGAGAGATGGCTGGCGCAGAACCTGACCTACGACCCGGACTGAGACACTCCCGCGCGGCGGCGCGGGAACGGTTCAGGAGTCTTCGCCGCTCAGGCTGGAGCCGGCGAGATGAATCACGCGATAGAGATCCTTCAGCTCGCCAACGCCGGCAATCATGTCCTTGACCGTACCGCCGGTCTGGAAATTGATCAGCGCCTTGGAAAGATAGGGCGCCACATCCAGAACCGTCAGGCGCTCACGGAGAATCTCGCTTTCGGCCAGGCGCTCCTCGAGGCCGCCGCGGCTGTTGGTGCAGATCAGCTCATCGAGAGCCGAGTCCGCAAGCCGCTCATCGAAGCGACCGCTCGTAGCGCTGTCAAAACCGTAGAAGTGCGTCACCAGCCCGATCACCTTCTTGGCACCCTTCTCCTTGGCCGCCTTGGCCGCCTGGAACATGGTCGAACCCGAACGCATCATGTCATCGAGGATAACACCGACGGTTCCATCGACCTCTCCCACGAAGTCGAGGACCTGCTTCTCGTCAACCGAACCTCTCACCCGCAGCTGGTGGACAGCGGCCTGGCCGGCCACCCACTCAGGGCTCATGTTCTTGAAGAGCTCCTCGCGCATGCGAACGCCGCCATCATCAGGAGAGATCAGGACGAATTTATCGCCCTGCGCGATAAAACGATGGTTGAGATAGTCACTGAACAGCGGCTCCATCTTCAGGTGGTCGAAACTGTCGAAGGCGATCTCTATCTGCTCTGCGTGCAGCGAGGTGACGATGATATGATTCATGCCGCGGCGGATGAGGTCATCGGCCACATCGCGAACCGTGATCGGCTCCCGACGGGCGTGGGTCTTGTCCTGGGCCTGGTACCAGAGGCAGGGAACCACGAAGTTGATCTGTCGTACCTTGCAGGTTCGCTTCAGCGTTGAGAGGATCTTGAGCGCGTTGGCGAGCGAGACATCAGGGTCTTCGCCATAGCCTACGGTGGCGATAACGTAGACATGCTTGCCGCGCAGGTTCTCCTTCACGACAGCCTTCTTCTCGCCATCGCCGAAGGTCAGGATCTCCACCGGCACCAGGGGCTTCCCCAGGATCCTGGCCATCGAATTGGCCAGCTTGTCATCGGGACGAACGGACACGAGCGAGAAGGCATCTCTCGCCCTGCGCTCCATATCCCGCTTGAGCTCATCGCGGACACGATCCTCTATGAACTGCTCCAGCCAGGAACGGAACTGGGGGTCACCCTGTAGACTTTCAAATTCCATCTGTCCGACTCGTTCTTGTGAACTGCATTCTCAGCGGAACCAATACAGAAAAGCTCAGGCTAAGAATGAACTTATACCAGTTCTTTATTCGCTGGCAAGGACTGTCGTCAACAGATGTTGGCGGAAGTTTTTCTTGCTGTGGGGCGGTTTGTCTCTTCTGATGGTTGACCGTAGCAGATAAACGAGGAGTCATTGGTGAGATGGCTCCTGGGTCATTTTTCGCCGACCCTGGTGGCGGCGAAGATTCCGGTCGGAAGGCCGGTGGTTTCAAAAGTGAAGAGAGGAGCAGTCATGGAATTAGAGGTGGTATTTTTGGAGGATCCGGCTTGCAGTTGGTGCTGGGCTTTTCAACCCGTTGAGACGACCTTTCTCTTCGAGTGGGGTGAGCAATTGCGCTGGCGCATGGTCATGGCTGGACTTCGAGACCATCCCGTTCCGGACCCGAGCCTGGTCATCCGTCACTGGCAAACCGCCGCGGACGTCTCCGGCATGCCGTTTGAGCCGGACATCTGGAATTCCCACATCCTGGAGAGCACCTTTGTCTCCTGCAGGGCCGTCAAGGCTGTTGCCGTACGAAGCGACGAGGCCGCCCGCAGGCTCCTGCGTCGAATCCGCGAGGCCTTCTACGTCGAGCAGCAGAAGATCGATGACCTCGAGCTTCTCTTCTCGCTCGCCGAAGAGCTTGGACTCAGCTCCGAGGACATGACCGAACAGCTCTCCAACGGCCGGGCCGATGCGCTGTTCAGCGCCGACCGTGAAGACGGCAGCCGCTACGGCTTCGGCTTCCCGACGATCGTCATCCGCCGCCCCACCATGGAAGAGCCCAAGGTCCTGCAGGGGTCGGTACCCTACCGCGACCTCCTCGACGGCCTCTACGCGGTGGGCGTCGATCACAAATCGCGCAAGCGGTTTCGCGGAACCGACAGCGACTGGCGCCGCCTGCTTAAGCTCCAGCCCCGGATCACCATGGCCGAGCTTCGGATGGTGACCAACATGAAACCCGCGAGCATAGAAAGCCGCCTCAAGACGATGGGGATCGTAAGGGAAGGGCCCTTCTACTGCCTGCCCCTGGATAAACGCCAGGAACAGGTCCTGATCCCCGAAGAGCTGAGCTTCTAATTCTCCTCCGACGGCCGCTCGATCGCCGGTCTTCCAGGGCCGGTCTTCCAGGGATTGTCCGCGAGGGCATCCCTGACAGCCTGCTCGTTCTCTTCGACGCCGCGGTCACCCTCCTGCGAGGCGGCATCGGTGAAGGTGCCGCCCGGGTAGAAGGTTCCGCGGGCGGAGGTATAGGCTTCGCCCCGCAGGTGCGCGAGGGGATTGTGCCCGAGACGCTCACGCCGCGCCTGGCGCAGCGCCCCGATGTCAACCTCAGCGACAACGATCTTTTCTCCCGGTCCCGGATCCGCCTGCGAGAGAATCCGTCCATCGTAGTCGACGACCATGCTCCCTCCAGGCCATGAAAAGGGTGGATAGTTCTCGAGGCTTGCCCCCTGGTTCGAGGCGACCACGTAGGCCAGGTTCTCGATAGCCCGGCTGCGGTTGATCACTGTCCACCAGTCCATAGGAGGGGTGGCGCCCCAGGGATCCATGTAGGCCGAGACCCTCACCAGCAGCTCCGCCCCGCCCAGCGCCAGCTCGCGGATCGCCTCTGGAAAAAGCCAGTCGTAGCAGATGGCGCAGCCGATGTTGCCGATCTCGGTACGGGCGACCGGGAACAGCTCATCCTTGTACCCCGGCAGGTCATGAGGGCTGGCATGGACCTCCCAGGGCAGCCAGGGGTTCACCTTACGGTATTTGTAGAGAAGCCCCTCAGGGCCCACCAGGCAGGTCGTATTGAAAACCACCCCCGGCCAATCCGGATCGCGCTCGATGAAGCTGCCTGTCTGGATATAGATACCCAGCTCCCTGGCTTTTTTCTCGTAGCGGTCGGTATGCTCACAGGGCAGCTCGACGGCCAGCTTCTCTCTCAATTCCCGAGCCGTCGGATAGACCGGAGCCGCGTGGGCAAACTCGGGGAAGACCACCAGGCGAACCGGGAAGAAGGGCTTGTAGCCCATGACCGCGGAATCGATCATGGCCAGCATCCGGTCGACCCGCGAGGAGATCTCGCTACGGTCCCGGGGACAGGGGAAATCCGTCTGGCAGGTAGCCACTGCGTACTTCATCTGGAGACTCTCCGGGCTTGCTGAAAACCGGTAAACGACAGACCAGCATAGATATTGCCCTTACAGATCTCAGCGTCAAGTCGTCAGTATTCAATTCAGCGCCATCGGGAAGGCCTCGAACGCCCAGCCACGACCTATTTTGGCAAGAAACTCGTCATCCACCGGGATACTCGGTAAAATGGACGGTCCGACGATCGCCAGCGTCGTTCGGTTGCAGGGTTTTTTCCTGGCGAAACATCCGGCTCTTAAAAACGCCCCGGACGAATCCTTCAGCCCCGGGCGGCAAATTCACTGAGAGAACATTCGAAATGTCTGAAGTCAAACGTCCGCTCCTCTGCCTCCTGGCCGCCTGCTGGCTGCTCTTTGCCGCGAGGCTCAATGCCCAGGTCGTCATCAACGAAATCCACTACGAACCGGGAAACAAGACTGCCGCCGAAGAATTCATCGAGCTGCACAACGCATCCGAGGCGCCAGTTGATCTCTCCGGCTGGTACTTCTCCAATGGAATCACCTTCACCTTTCCCGATGGCACCCTCCTGCCGGCCGGGGGCTATCTCGTGGTCGCCGAGGATCCGGCTGTCCTGGCTGACGACCTGGCCTTCGAGGGCGCCAGCGGCCCGTGGGAGGGGCGGCTTGACAACGGCGGGGAGACACTGACCCTGCGCGATGCGACAGGCGCCCGGGTCGACGAGGTGGACTACCAGGCCGGCTTTCCCTGGCCGCTGGCCGCGCAGGGCAAGGGCAGTTCCATGGAGCTGCTCCACCCCGGCAGCGACAACAACCTGGCCGGAAGCTGGAGAGCCTCGGGACTCATCGAGCGCCCCTTTACCAAGCGTGTCTATTTCCTCCGGGGACAGAGCGAGGGCTGGCGCTACAGGCCGGGCACCTCAGAAGCCTCCGATCCTCCGCAGCGCTGGCGTGAAGACGACTTCCCCCTGGACAAGACCTGGCTACAGGCGCAGGCCGGCATCGGATTCGGCGATGGCGACGACAACACGGAGCTCGTCGATATGCGGCGATCCTACACCTCGATCTACATGCGCCACACCTTCACCATCGACGATGCGGACAGCATCCCCGACGCCCTGGTTCTCAACCAGTACATCGATGACGGAGCTGTCGTCTGGATCAACGGGACCGAGGTGCTGCGCTACAATATGGAAGAGGGCGAGCTGGCCTTCGATGACGACGCCCGCGGCGGACGAGAGGCGCGCTGGCTCCCGGTGACTCTGCCGAACCCGGCGGCCTATCTCAGGCAGGGAGAAAACCTGGTCGCCATCCACGGCTTCAACACCTCGCTGAACAGCTCCGACGTCTCCCTGGATTTTGAGCTCTATTCTCCGGGCACCGAGGACGAAGACCCCAACGCGCTTCTGCCGCCGAGCCCCGGCGCGCGCAATACCGTCTTCTCAGCCAACCCCGGACCGCTGGTCCGCCAGGTTGAGCACAGTCCGGGGCAGCCGGCAGCCGGAGAGGCGCTGGTGGTGACCGCCAAGATTACCGACCCGGAGGGCCTCGCCGCGGTCAGCCTGCAATACCAGGTCGTCCAGCCCGGCAATTACATCCCGGCCTTTCTCGCCCACCCGCACAATATACTCATCTCGCAGCCGACCCGGGCGCACGAGCCAAACCCGGATTTCGAAGATCCGGCCAACTGGACCACGCTGCAGATGTCCGACGATGGCCGCGACGGAGATGAGACCGGCGGAGACGGCATCTATTCCGTCCTCGTTCCCGGCCAGGGCAACCGGACACTGCTTCGCTACCGGATCACCGCCAGCGACACCGCCGATGCCCAGGTCACCGTACCCTACAAAGATGACCCCTCGCTCAATTTTGCCGCCTTCTTCTACAACGGGGTCCCGGCCTATACCGCCTCCCGAACATCCGTTCATCCCGAGGGCGTCGGCCACACCTACAGCGCCGAGGAGATGGCCGCCCTGCCGGTCTACACGCTCATCACCCTCGGCACCGACATGACCCACTGCATCGGCTACTCGGGCAGCTTCCAGATCCCCAAGTCAAACGAGCCGGCGCGTGACCACTTCAACTGGGAGGGGGCCTTCGTCTACGATGGAGAGGTCTACGACCACGTCAGGTACAGGCTGCGCCAGGCCAACGACCGCTACGGCGGCAGCGGCAAGCGCTCGATGCGAATCCGCTTTCCGAAGGGAAGCTACCTGAAGGCCCGCGACAACTACGGCAAACGCTACCCAACCCGCTGGAGGACCATCAACACCGGCAAGATGTTCGACAATAAGCGGGTCGGCAATTTCGGCGTCAGCGAGTCCATAAACTCCCTCCTGTGGAACATGGTCGGGGTACCCGCCCCCCACTTCAACACCTTCCACTTCAGGGTCATCGCCGGAGAAGATGAAGTTCCAGCCGGCAGCTATAGCCAATACCTCGGCGACTTCTGGGGCATGTTCGTTGGAATCGAAGACTACGATCCGCGTTTCCTCGATGCCCACGGGCTCGAAGACGGAAATCTCTACAAGCTCAAGGATGGCCAGTTCAACGGCAACGACCTGCGTCGCAACCAGGGCCGCTACGCCATCACCACCGATGCCGACTTCCAGAACATCCGGCGCAACCTGCGGCCCCAGCGCAACGCCGAGTGGCTCGATGCGCACGTCAACTACGACAGGTGGTATCCCTACCATGCCGTCGTCGAGGGGATCCGCCATTATGATTTCCGCCCGGCCGACTCGCATTCCAAGAACCGAGCCTGGTATTTTGAGCCTGACGATCGGAGCAATTTCGGTCGGCTCTGGACCATGCCCTGGGATTCCGACGCGAGCTGGGGACCGAACTGGAACAGCGGCGTGGACTATTCCAAGGATGCCATCTTCGGCAGTGGCGGAAAGGCCGAGTACAAGCAGAAGTACCGCAACTTCCTGCGCGAGTTCAGAGACCTCATCTGGACGGAGTCGGTCCTCAACCAGATGATCGACGACCTCGCCGAGAGAATCGAGATCTTCTCAATGGCCGACCGTGACCGCTGGCGCAACGGACCGACCCAGGCCGGCCGGCAGGACTTCGGAGCCCTCGCCACCAAGATCAACGACATGAAGCGCTTCGCCTTCATCGGCTGGAGCGGCTCTACCGGACCCAGCGTGCCCGCCGGCGGCAGGGCTCGCCATCTCGAGAATCTCGCCAACGCAGAAGGAGACCGGACCAGGATTCCCGCGACCCCGGCCGTTGTCTACGCCGGGCTTGAGAATTTCCCGGCCAACACCCTCCTCTTCAACACCCAGGCTTTCAACGATCCCCAGGATGACGCCTTCGCCGCGATGAAGTGGCGGCTTGGCGAGATCACTCCGGCCGAGGTTCCCTTCGATCCCGACGAGCCGCGCCGCTACGAATGGCCCTCCGCCTGGGAGCTCGAATCCGAGCAGTTCAGCCCCCTCTTGAGGCTGCCGCGCAGCGCCGTACAGGTCGGAAAAACCTACAGGGTGCGGCTCAAGGTCAAAGATGACACCCAGAAATGGAGCCACTGGTCCAACGCCGTCGAGTTCACCGTATCCGCCCCGACCGCCCTCGACCCGGTGCAGTCTTCGCTTCGAATAACCGAGCTCATGTTCAATCCCCAGGGAGATGAGGG
>Ga0310124_10000087_pt1 | contig 59123 bp, 49 predicted proteins | sample CB11b_AW_Bot5_MG_FD_203507 | JGI IMG/M metagenome (GOLD analysis project Ga0310124, IMG submission 203507) | Marine microbial communities from Western Arctic Ocean, Canada - CB11b_AW_Bot5 | ecosystem: Environmental > Aquatic > Marine > Oceanic | place: Canada: Western Arctic Ocean | collected... | reverse complement strand
CGGGGGCGTCGTTTATCGGGGCAACTGTAATGGCTAATGTGCTGCTAGCCGTGCCACCATTATTATCACTTGCAGTGTAAGTCACTGTTGCCACGCCGTTTGCATTAGCAGCAGGCGTGTACTGAATTTGGTTGTTTATAATAGTTGCCGTGCCTACATCGGCAGTGACATTACTGATCACTAAGCTGTCGCCATCCACGTCTGAATCGTTTGCCAGTACATCAATGGAAATAGGCGCTGCATCTTCATCCATGGTTGCAGTATCCGCAGTGGCAACGGGGGCATCGTTGATTGGGGCAACTGTAATGGCTAATGTACTGCTAGCCGTTCCACCATTGTTATCACTTGTAGTGTAAGTCACTGTTGCCACGCCGCTTGCATTAGCCGCTGGCGTGTACTGAACTTGGTTGTTTACAATAGTTGCCGTGCCTATATCAGCACTTGCAGTATTTATTACTAAGCTATCACCATCCACGTCTGAATCGTTTGCCAGTACATCAGTAGTAATGGGTGCAGCGTCCTCATCCATGGTTGCAGTATCAGCAGTCGCAACTGGCGCATCGTTGATTGGTAAAATAGTAATACTTAGTGTTGAAGTCGCACTTGCATTTTGCGCATCTGTTATTGAATAAGTTACCGTTGCTGCACCGTTTGCATTGGCAGCAGGCGTGTATTGAATTTGATTCTCAACAATTAGTGCAGTGCCACTATTTGCAGAGACTTCGCTTAATATTAAGCTGTCGCCATCAATATCTGAATCATTAGCTAACACGTTAACGAATAATGTAAGTGCATCTTCATTAATTGTAATGAGGTCAGTATTTGCAACTGGCGCGTCATTTACAGGCGTTACAGTAATTGTAACGCTGGCAGAACTGTCTTTTTCACCAGGCGATCCATTTTCATACCCATCAGTAATACTGTAGGTAAGAACAGTTTGGCCAGAAAAGTTGGCAGGCGGGGTATATTCAATTTGCCCATTAACAATGCTTGCTGAGCCAAGTGTGCTATTTACATTAAATAGTGTAATGGTATCGCCGTCAGCATCGGTGTCATTTGCTAATACATTAAACAGTTTTGCGCTGCTATCTTCGGCTATGGTGAACTGATCATCGCTTGCTGCAGGGAAGGTGTTATTTCCACTTTCACTCAGGATTACTTGAGCGGTTGCGGTAAGGCCCTGCTCATTTGAAATTGAATAAGAAAAGCTATCAACACCAGAAAAATCACTATTAGGTTGATAAGTAAATGAACCATCACTATTCAAAGTGAGCGTGCCGTTTTGAGGAGCAATAACAGGGGAAGTGTTTACATTAAGTTCGCCAGTTTCTATATTGAAGTCGTTAGCGAGTACGCCACTTTCTGCTGATACCGAAAACAAACTATTTCGGGCAAACTGATAAGCATCGTTTTGTGCAACCGGGTTATCAGGCTGGCTATTTACAATGATAGTGACAGTCGCTGTTGCACTCGTACCTAAAGAGTCAATGGCTGCGTATTGAAACTGATCTACCCCATTAAAGTTAGCATCAGGTATGTAACTAAAGCTGCCATCAATGCTAAGCAAAAGTTGCCCGTGAGTAGGGGCAACCATAAAGGTGTCGTCTACCGTAAATGTGTCACCGTTAGGATCAATATCATTACTAAGTACCCCATTTTCAGCAGAGACAACAAGCGTATTATCTTCGTTTACGGAATAGCTATCGTTATTAGCAACGGGGGCCGAGTTAGTATTGGTGCTTACAATAAATACACTTGCTGTAGCTTCACCGCCTTGGTTATCAATAACTTTGTATTGAAAGCTATCTTCACCTTGCATGTTTTGCTCGCCTTGGTATTCAAAGCTACCGTCAGCAAATAATGTTAACTGTCCGCGTAGTGGCTCACTAACAGGCGTTACATCAACCGTTAGTACATCTAAATCAACATCGCTATCGTTACCCAACAAACCGGGAGCTGAAACAGTTAACGTACCATCACTTGAAATATTATAGGTATTGTCTAGGGCAGTAGGCGCATCATTAATTGGCTTAATTGTTATTGCAACAACCGCGGTGTCGGTTCTGCCTAGCTCGTTAATAATTTGATAGCTAAATGCATCTTCACCATTAAAGTTAAGCGCAGGCTGATAAGTAAAATCACCCGATTCGGTCATAGTTACTGAGCCATGCGAAGGGGCTACTAATACTTGTGTGTTGGCAAGGAGCTGTCCGCTATACGGATTCGTATCGTTTGTTAGTACATTACCTTGAAGGGTAGTATCTTCATCAATTTCAAATATATCGTTGTTGGCTGTTGGGGCAAAAGCAAGTTCTCCGCCTACGGGAGCAATGTTTATTAAGTTAGAAAACCCACTTTCACCACTGCCATCTACACCTGTTATAAGAGCTTGGTAGCTTTTGTTTGTAATCGTATTTGGTATTGTAAAAAAAGGGTTCGAAATGCTTAAAAATTGTTGGCCATTTTCAAGTTCATCAACATTAGAAGGCGACACTCCCGGTTGGGTGGCAATGTACACGTTATAACGGTTTAGCTCAGTGTTCGCTTGCCAAGTAAGGTTAATATTTTGCGCTTCACGTTGTGCTGTTATTTCCTCAATTTGATGAGGTTGCCAACTAAACGTAATTGCATCAGTAAGTACTTGGTTTTGGAGTGTATCTGTAATCCATATTTCTAAACGTAAATCTCCGGCACTTACACCATACATAGATGGGCTAAGGCCAATAAAAGAACGCTCGTATTCGATACCACAATTAGATGAACAAATAGGTAGGCTTTTATTAACGCCGGGTAATACTAAGTTTATTTCGCTAATACCGTCGGGATCGCGGGCGTTAAGTAAAAATGAAACATTACCCTGTACTGTTTCTGTTTGAGTAAAGCCAATAGTAGCTTGCGAGTTTGCTAGTGCTGAGCCCACAGCGCCACGACTTGCGGTATTTTCACCCAAAACCTGTATTTGTGTTGTTTTATTACTGGCTAAAACGCCCGCTAAATTTACATAACTTGCAACTGCTGGTGGGTTAACTGTAGATGTAGGCGCCTGCGCTTGAGGTTGTTGCTCATCAGAGCCTCCACAAGCACTTAATGCAAACATCATTGAACCAAGCAAAAGGTGTTTTTTTGCGGTCATTATTTAATACTCCAAAATAAAAGCGGTCTATCCAATGTGTTTACGGTTCTAATATAAAAGAACCGCTCGCGTTTACATCTGGATTATTAATTTCATTAAGCTGAAAGTTACCAATAATGGTATCTAGGTCATTCAAAAACACCGCGTCTATATCACCTTGTGCTTTATTGTTTCCGTATGAGGCAAACGTAATAGCTAAATCTAGTTTACTCAGATTTATTAAACCACTGTAGGCCGCATACCAAGTACCGCCGGCATCATTAAAGCTAATTTCGCCATCGGGCACTGTCCCATTGTCAAAATCAACGGCCATAGTCATAGAAAAGTCGGTAACGCCTCCTTCACTTGAAGCCACGCTAAAATCAGAAGCGTTGTAGTTAAAAATACCTTGGCGCTGAGCTATTTGGTCAACTAAAGATGCATTATCTACAGCCTGAAATTGCTGCTCAGAGTATGCATCTGCTGTGCTATCATCTTCTAAAATGGCGCTGTTTGTTGAGGCTGTTTGAGTTTGCTCTGTTTCTTCACTTTCGCTATTGGGCTCAATAGTTGCAACCGTTTGATCAAATACAGCTGCGGCACGTGTTGTTGTAAAAACATCACCAGCCCCTGTTATTTGTGCAAACGAAAATGCTTCATTATCGCCCAGCGACAGCACATTATTATTTGTAAGTGTTAGGTCGATTGCACCATCCCACACGGCTATATATACATCACTACCCACTAACTGCACTTCAAAGTGCGTGCCACGAATACCAATTGACCCCACAGGGGTTTTAACGTCATAAGCACCGCCATTTTTTTTAATAACGCCAGATATAGAACGCAGGCCGCCTTTAAGTAACTCGATAGATGCCGACCCTTGTTGTGTGTTTTTATCAAACTGGTAATTGGCTATATTAAGTTCTGAATTTTCTTTTAAAGAAATTAAACCGCCATCTAACATTGAAAACTGCGCTTTACTTTGGTTGCCAGTCGTTATTCGGTCTATACCAAAAACAGTATCACGACGCTGCAATTGACGTTGCTGGTCTGCCTCATTTGTTGCTAATACAGAGCCACGGGCCAAAATTGTTTTACCCGCTGGCTCACTTGCTTGCGCATAAAAATTTACACAAAGTAAGGCGGTAATGATAGGAAGTATGTGTTTCATAAATACCTTAAATTAAAATGAGTAAGAGGCGCTTAAATTAATGTCTAAACGGTCGTATTCGAACAAAGCAATATTGCTGCTTTTATCCTGATAGTTAGTGGTTAGTTGCAACGCAAAATCACGATTAACTAAGTAGCGAACAGTAGCCGAGAGCAAAAGTAGGTTATCGGCACGTTCTTGCAAAAATAAAGGATGATCTTCTTGATAATTAATCCATTGGTAACCAGCAAGTGAAAGTAATTGCCAATTTTTGGCTAATTGAGTGTTGGCTTGGTAGTACACACTGGTGCTTTGGCGACTATTAAACTCTCCCTGAGTTAAGTCAGCGTCTTCATTTTTAACATTGACACTAAAGCGGTTAAACCAATGCTGTGTTGAATAACTTACTCCAGTATTAATCGCATAAAATGTATTATCGAGCTTGTCGTCAAATCGGTTGTTTAACTCCCCCCCACTGAGCGCTGCAAAAAGGCTAATACTGTCAGATAACTCAAAATCAGCACCCAAGGTAATAGCCGACTCTGTTCTATAAAGCTCCGAATCAAGCATCAAAGGCGTTGTTGAAACCTGAACGTGCCAATTAATACTTCCAATATCATAATTATATGCAGCACTTAAATGAGCATTAACGCGGTCATACTGACTCAGTTCAGCGAATTTATACCACCCAGCGTTAGCGTTTATAACAACAGCGCTTTGTTGATCAATAGGGTAGGAATATTTACCTGAGTAATTAAGCTTAGCGTAACTATCATCTGTGCTTTTACTTTCAGGAGATAACAAAAATTCACCAATTTCAGGAATTATAATTGTATTTTCTGTGGTGCCTGCATTAACGTTGCCATCAACGCCTAACGCAAACTCAATATTTTGAGAGTAAAAATCACCGGCTCGTTTACTGTGTAAATTTGATCTATCTAACAATGCCTGTGCAGAGGTTTTTATGGTGTTTGGCGCTCTTGAAGAGTTGATAAGCATTAATGCTTGCTTTTGTGCAGCAGGAAAGTTTTTTACCGCCATATAAGCGCGAGCTAAAAACAAGCGTGCTTCATACCACTTTGGGTTACTTTCAATAGTGCGCTCAAAAGCAAAAATAGCCTCAGCAGTATGATTTAACTTTAAAGCCGAAACGCCCAACAAAAAATCATAAGTGGGTTCGCCTATATACTGGTTTTGTTCTTGGCTTAGCTGGTAGGCTTGGCGATATTTTTTTTCAGAGACTAACTTTTGTACATCGATCAAAAACTGGCTGTAGCTATTACTATTTTGCGCAATAGAACTAAAACTAAGAGCGGTTAAACAGCTATAAAGGAAAAGTTTTAAAATCGGTTTAGTCATGCTTAATTATATATCTTGAAAAGTGTAGATATATTTTACAGTAAAAATAGATTTTGAACAGAAAATAAGCGTTTTATAATAAAAATACACAATGAATTCAATGATATTTAGCTATAAACATAAATAGTAATTAATGGGGAGTAATACAAGGCTCGCAGTACAGGGAGAATATAGTTGGACTAAAAAAGAATTGTATTTAATGATTGAGTATATATTTTACAGAAAGATAAGAAGAGAAAAATGGGGCGATTGACGGGGCTTGAACCCGCGACAACCGGAATCACAATCCGGGGCTCTACCAACTGAGCTACAACCGCCACTACACACCTTGTTTGGTGTGGCGCGCATAATACATAAAATAATAAACCTTGTGAAGCCTTAAATTAAAAAAAATTAAATTTAAAAATAAAATCTAAAAATTCACTCTCGTACAGCGAAAGTTCAGGAATGCTTGTTCAAGCTGTTCGCGATTAAAAACTATAAACAATACGCCATATATATAGTATGAATTCATTAATAAATGAGAACGAATTGTAAATTAATGTATAATGCTAACCGGAAAAACATTAATCAAAAACATTTGGAGTAAACATGGATTCAGTACTTAATTGGCTTAATGATAACTCAGGCTTAATTTTACACTATAGTATTCAAGCAGTTGTTGCGCTTATTATCTTTTTAATAGGTAGTAGGGTTTCTAAGTTTTGTTCTAACTTAACAGAAAAAGGGTTTGCAAAAAAACAGGTAGACAAAGCGGTTGGCTCTTTCGTAGCAAGCATTGTGTATACTCTTGTATTTGCATTAACAGTACTGATGGCGCTTTCGCAAATTGGTATTGAAACAACTTCATTTATTGCAATTTTAGGTGCGGCTGGTTTAGCTGTTGGTTTAGCGCTGCAAGGTTCATTGTCTAACTTTGCATCTGGCGTGCTTATTATTTTACTTCGCCCGTTTAAATCGGGTGATTTTGTTGAAGCTGGCGGTAAAATGGGTACGGTTAAGAAAATCGAGATTTTTTCAACTGAACTTCGCACACCAGATAATAAAGTAATCATTGTTCCTAACTCTCAAATTATGTCGGGCGCTATTACTAACTTCTCAAGAGAATCAACTCGCCGTATCGATTTAGTTATTGGTGTTGGTTACGATGCTGATTTACGCCAAGCAAAAGAAGTATTAAAATCAGTACTTGATGCAGAGACTCGTTTACTAACAGACCCTGCTTATACAGTAGCTGTTAATGAGCTAGGCGACTCAAGTGTTAACTTTGTAGTGCGTCCTTGGGTTAATGCTGCTGACTACTGGCCTACATATTTTTCATTAATGGAAAATATTAAAATTGCATTAGACGACGCAAATATTTCAATTCCATTTCCGCAAATGGATGTTCATTTACACAAGCAAGACTAATTTTTAGTATTAAATAGGTTATTTTTAATGAAATTAAAGCTTTTATCAGTGTTAGTTGCAGCATCTGCTGCGACTAACGCTTTCGCTGAAGATGCAGAGCAAAAAACTTGGGAAGTTACCAGTGAGGTTGGTGCTATTGTTACTAGTGGTAACACTGAAACAACAACGCTTAAAGGTGGTATTAAAGTACAACACAATCTTGAAAGCTGGAACAACGAGTACAAGCTTGACGGTATCTACAAAGAAGATGAAGTTGATGATGCTAACGGTAACAAAGTTACTCAACGCACAAACGAAAAGTACTCAATTTCAGCCCAAGGTAACTATAAATTAAATGAAGAGCATTCTCATTTATTCATTTATGGTTCACACGTTTCAGACTACTTTGGTGCATACCGAAGCGAATCTGTAATTTCAGCGGGTTATGGCTTACGTTTATTAAATGAAAAAACAATGTGGTTAAGCGCAGAGATTGGTCCGGGTTACAAATACTTTGAGTACCCAGATGACAGCACTGAAGTAGATGAAAACGGTAATCCACTTGCCGGTGAGTTTGAAGGTGAAGTGATTGCCCTTGGTAAATTAGACTACAACTGGCAAATCTCAGACAATGCGCGTTTTACTCAGCTAGTTGCCGTTGAATACGGTGACACAAATACTAAAACACGTTCAGAAACTGCATTGCTTGCTAAAATTAATGGCTCTCTACAAATGAAAGTGGCTTTTAACGTAACCAACAACTCAGACGTTGCTGATGACAAAGAAAGTACAGACACAGAGACATCATTTACACTAGTTTACAGTTTTTAACCAAAACCACTAAATTAGTGACACTAAAATGACAAAAGGGGCGAAAGTCCCTTTTTTATTTGCCTAAGATTAATGTATTATAGCCACCAATTTTGGTTGTAGACCTAGGGATATACCTACTCGTGAAAGTTTTTACACAATTATTAAGTGCTTTTGTTCTTTTATTCAGCATTAACGCAATGGCTTTTACGCCGACAGCGTCGCAGTTAGAGCAATTTAAAAAACTACCTAAATCACAGCAAGAGGCATTAGCCAAGCAGTATGGCGTAGACCTTTCTACAATCACAGGGTCAAACCAGTCAAGTAATCAAACACAAACCGAGCAGCCAACGATTGGTGAACGTTCGGAGCCACAACAAGAAGAGCTTAGCGATGACGAGCGCTTCAATCCCAAAAAAGATGAATTAAAACCATTCGGGTATTCACTGTTTGCCGGCGAACCAACCACGTTTATGCCAAACGAAAGTGCAGCTGTTCCTGATACTTATTTAGTGGGCCCTGGGGATCAGTTAAACATTAACTTTTATGGTAAAGAAAGTGAGAGCTTTGAAGTAACAGTCGACCGTGAAGGCAGAATTAGCATTCCCGATTTAACACCAGTTCAAGTTGCAGGTTTAACGTTTGCAGAAGTTAAAGCGCTTATTAATGCAAAAGTAGAGCAAGAAGTTATAGGCGTAAAAGCATTTGTATCGCTCGGGCAGTTACGCAGCATGCGTATTTTAGTATTAGGTGAGGCTTACAAACCAGGTAGCTACAGTGTTTCGTCTTTAACCACCGTATCGCATGCATTATTTGTCAGTGGTGGGGTGTCTGACATTGCTTCTCTTCGTAATATTCAGGTTAAACGCGCTGGTAAAGTGGTGAGTAACTTCGATTTATATGATTTACTGATTAAAGGTGACAGCAGTAAAGATATAGTATTAAAACCAGGAGACGTTGTATTTGTACCATCTGTTGGTGCGCAAGTAACCGTTGATGGGTTAGTAAAACGCCCTGCTATTTTTGAGCTTAAACAAGGTGAATCGGCTAAACAACTTTTGAATATGGCCGGTGGATTAAAGCCAGAGGCTTATGCTAAAAACGTGGTTGTTGAGCGTTTTAATAATCAGCGTAAAGAAATACTCTCTGTTGATTTTAGCAAAAGTAACATTAACTATATTCCAAAAGATGGCGACCGAATTCGTTTTAATTCGGTAAGTTCACAATACGAAAACTCAATCAGCCTAATTGGTGCTGTTGCCCGCCCAGGCAGCTATCAGTGGTATCAAGGTAAACGCATTTCAGATGTACTTAAGTCTGTGCGCGGCGATTTACTCCCACAGGCAGATTTAAGCTACGGTTTATTAATTCGTGAAACAAACATTAATGGTGACATAGAAGCCCACCAATTTGACGTAGCGCAAGCGATTATTAAAAACGCAGACAATAACCTAGCGCTTAAAGCGAATGACAAAATCATCGTATTTAGCCGCTTTGAAGAAAAAGAAATAGAAAAAACAGCGCTTGAAAACATGGCGCTAAGCCAAGAGCAACAAGAGCAGCAACTTAAAGCTGAGCAATGGCATAAGTTTAAGCAAAAAGAGTTTGAAAAATACATTGGTATAAATCAAGAAGAAAAAACCATTACTGAAAGTGGGCAGGCGCTTACAATTGCTGATATTTCAAAACGTAAAGCTAATGAACAAGCGCAAGAGTTAAAAGCTGAAGACTATGCCTTTTTTAGTCGGCATAACTTACTCCTTCCTATTATCGAAAAGTTAAAACAGCAAGCATCAATAGCGCAAGCTATGCAGCTAGTTGAAATTAACGGTAACGTCACTTATCCAGGTATTTACCCGCTGACCGTAAGCGGCGAAGTAGCCGACCTAGTAACGGCAGCAGGTGGCTTATTAGAATCGGCTTATACTAAACAAGCTGAAATTACGCGCATTGTTTTAGGTGATGCCTCTCAGGTAGAACATGTACGATTTGATCTTGAAAGTGCTCTAAAAGGTGAATCACAAAACAATATTAGCCTTCGTAGTAAAGACAGCATTAACATTTTCTCAATTCCTAACTGGCAAGAAAATGTAAAAGTAGAGCTAAAAGGCGAACTGAAATTTCCGGGTACATACACCATTCGCCGTGGTGAAACGCTCACTGATTTACTTAAACGTGCGGGCGGTTTTTCTGAGTTTGCAGAACAAAATGCAGCAATATTTACCCGTGTTTCTATAAAAGAGCAAGAGCAACAACAACTAGCTCGCTTATCAACCGAGTTACGCCGTGATATTGCTTCTAAAAGCTTCCAAAACTCAGTTAGTGGTAACACTCTTTCATACGATGAGATGGATAAACTACTAACCGATTTAGCTAGTGTTGAAGCGGTAGGGCGTTTAGTTATTGATTTACCCTTAATAGTAAATAACCAACAAAACTTAGTACTTCAAAATGGCGACACATTATATGTACCAAGTAAACGTGACTCTATAAGCATTATTGGTGAGGTTAACTACTCTACATCGCACCTTTATAAAGCAGGTGTAAGTGTAGATGATTACATTGACCTAAGCGGCGGCCTTAAAGAACGAGCAGCAGAAGACCGCATTTACATTATTAAAGCCAACGGCTCTGTTGAAATTCCAAATACAGGAGGCTGGTTCGCGGCTAATAATGCAAACCAGTTAGAGCCAGGCGATACAATAGTTGTACCAATGGATGCAGGACATATGGATAAGCTAACACTGTGGAGCACTGCAACGCAGATACTATATCAATTAGGTGTAGCTGTGGCCGCGATTGGTAGTTTGTAAAGTAGTTTATCGATAAATGCAATCTGTAAAACTCTTATTGCATTTTTTATAAAATATTGATGGATATATAAATCGAAACTTGAATTCAAGCTTATTTAATAAAAAGAGTACCCTCTTATATTAAGTTAAGAATAGTAGGTTTTTTAAATTTCCAGTTATTTTAGCTAAAAGCTTAAATTCAATGTTTTACCGAAGGTTGTAAGATACACCTCAGAAAACTGGCTGATAAGAGAATTTCATGGGTAATAAAATTAAACAAAATAACAACGAGTTAAACTACTTAGAGCAAGATTTTGATGCAGAGATAAATTTGAAGGAGTTGTTATCGGTACTTTGGAATCGTAAGTTTATAATTGTCTTCACATCGATTGTATTTACTATCGTAGCCGTATTCTATGCATTGAGTTTACCTGATACTTATAAATCTGAAGCATTATTAACAGTAGCAGAGCAAAAAGACTCTACAGGGTTAGGTGGCTTATCAGGGCAGTTTGGTGGTTTGGCTAGCTTGGCTGGAATTAACTTAGGTGCAGGCTCAGATAATAAAACACAACTAGCAATAGAAGTTTTAAAGTCGCGTCAATTTACGAGCGAATTTATACAAAATCATAATATTCTACCTGATTTAATGGCAGTAAAGTCTTGGAATAGTAGTACTAATGAGATTTCGTACAATGAAGATATCTATATAGCAGACCAAAAAAAGTGGATCCGTGAAATATCAGCACCTTTCAAGCCAAAGCCTTCAATGCAAGAAGCACATAGAGCGTTCAGCAAAGTCGTATCTATAAATACTCTTAAAGATACAGGTATGGTTACAATTTCGATTGAACATATATCTCCAGTAATTGCAAAGCAATGGGTAGACTGGTTAGTCGAAGATATTAATTCAGTTATGAAAAAACGAGATGTAGCAGAAGCAAATCGAAGCACTGACTTTCTAGTAAAACAGCTAAATAAAACAAAAATTGCTGATATACGTTCAATTTTATATAAGCTTATAGAAGAGCAAGCAAAAACAATTATGTTCGCTAACGTTCGCGATGAGTACGTATTTAAAACAGTAGATCCAGCAGTTGTCGCTGAAGTTAAGTCAGGCCCCAAACGCGCTTTTATTTGTATATTTGCGGCAATTTTAGGGTTTATTTTGGCAACTATTAGTGTTTTGACTTTGTATTTTCTAAAAAAAGAAGACTAAAATAATCCGCTTTTAGCAGTAAATTTTTAAAGGTAATTAAATTGAAAATACTAGTGACTGGTGGCGCAGGGTTTATTGGCTCTGCTGTTATCCGACATATAATTGATAACACTCAAGATTTGGTTGTTAATCTCGATAAGCTAACTTATGCAGGTAATTTAGAATCACTAAAATCAGTTGATAGTAACGATCGCTATAAATTTGAACGCGTTGATATTTGTGACCGTGCAGCCCTAGATCGTGTGTTTTCCCAGCACAAGCCAGATGCTGTAATGCACTTAGCTGCAGAAAGCCATGTTGACCGCTCAATCACTGGCCCTGCCGAATTTATACAAACTAATATAGTAGGCACTTATAATCTATTAGAAGCGGCTCGTGAATACTGGAATACATTAAATGAGGGAGCTAAAAAATCGTTTAGGTTTCACCATATCTCAACTGATGAGGTATATGGTGATTTACCCCACCCTGATGAACAAGAAGGTGAACTTCCATTATTTACAGAAGAAACATCTTACGCGCCAAGTAGTCCTTATTCTGCAAGTAAAGCATCGAGCGATCATTTAGTTCGAGCATGGCTGCGCACGTATGGTTTTCCAACGATCGTTACCAATTGTTCAAATAATTATGGCCCTTACCACTTTCCTGAAAAATTAATACCTTTAGTGATACTTAATGCTCTAGAAGGAAAGGACTTACCTATTTATGGTAAAGGCGACCAAATACGTGACTGGCTATACGTAGAAGACCATGCGCGCGCTTTATATAAAGTAGTGACCGAAGGTATTGTTGGAGAAACCTACAACATAGGCGGTCACAACGAAAAGCAAAATATTGAAGTGGTGAAAAGTATTTGCAGTATTTTAGATATTTTAGTGCCTAAAGATTCCCTATATTCAGAACAGATAACGTTCGTGGCAGACCGCCCCGGCCACGACAGGCGTTATGCTATTGACTCGTCAAAAATGAGTGCAAAGCTAAATTGGACACCGGTTGAAACTTTTGAAACAGGCCTACGTAAAACTGTTCAATGGTATTTAGATAATCAAACGTGGTGTCAAAACGTACAAGATGGCTCATATCAGCGTGAGCGTCTGGGCGAAATAAATATGACAGCTAAAGGAAAGTAGCATGAAAGGAATTATCCTTGCCGGAGGCTCCGGTACACGCCTTTACCCTATTACTATGGGGGTGTCTAAGCAGTTACTCCCAATTTATGATAAACCAATGATTTACTATCCGCTTTCTGTGTTGATGTTAGCGGGAATACGTGAAATCTTAATTATTACCACACCTGAAGATCAAGAATCATTTAAACGATTATTAGGTGATGGCTCACGCTTTGGTGTTGAGCTTAGTTACACGATCCAACCAAGTCCAGATGGCTTGGCTCAAGCGTTTATTTTAGGTGAAGAGTTTATTGGCTCTGACGACGTTTGCTTATTGCTAGGCGATAATATTTTTTATGGGCAAGGGTTTTCACCCAAGTTAAAGCATGCAGTAGAAAATGCAAAAAATGGCCAAGGCGCAACTGTATTTGGTTATCAAGTAAAGGATCCGGAACGTTTTGGTGTCGTTGAATTTGATGAGAACCAAAAGGCGATTTCCATTGAAGAAAAGCCAGCTAAACCAAAGTCTGATTTAGCAGTGACCGGTTTATATTTTTACGATAATTCAGTGGTAGAAATAGCAAAAAAAGTCAAGCCCTCACATAGAGGTGAGCTAGAGATTACCTGCTTAAATGAAATATATTTAAAGCATAATAAGCTTAATGTTGAAATATTGGGTCGTGGCTTTGCTTGGCTTGATACTGGTACGCATGAAAGCTTACTTGAAGCGGCTCAATTTGTAGAAACAATTGAAAAACGCCAAGGGTATAAAATAGCGTGTTTAGAAGAAATAGCATTCAATAATAAGTGGCTAACTAAATCTGAAGTGAAAGCATTTGCAGCTCCAATGCTTAAAAATAGTTATGGTCAATACCTTATGAGTTTAATTGGTGAAAAGTAATATGAAACTTGCTTTTAATTTACTGGGTGAAAAAGGATATTATTGTTTAAAAGCAATAGTCGAAAGTAACTTCTATAAGCTAAATAATATAACTGTAATTATAGGCACTGATAAGTCGGTGACAGACGACTTTTCTAACCAAATAAAAGATCTATGTGAAAATAATAATATAAATCGTTATTGTAGAAGCGAATTACAAGATTATGAAGAGTATAGCTATGTCTTTGCTATTGGCTGGAGATGGTTAATAAAAGGTGTCCAAGATAATAAATTAATAATATTTCATGACTCCATATTACCTAAATATCGCGGTTTTGCTCCTCTCGTTAATGCTGCATTAAATAAAGAGAAAAAAATTGGCGTTACGGCATTATTTGGGGCAAATGAATATGATAAGGGAGCTGTGATAGCTCAAAGATCGATAAAGGTTGTATATCCAATTCGTATAGGAAATCTAATAGAGAAAATAATACCTTGCTATGTTGATTTAGTCGATGAAGTACTAAAAAAATTAGCTGTTGGAAAAGAAATCATAGCTTTAAATCAAATAGAGGGTGATGCGTCCTATAGCATTTGGTTAGATTCAGAGGATTACTTTTTAGATTGGAGTTGTGATTCTGACTATATCGCAAATAAAATAAATTTGCTCGGTAGTCCATATGAATTTGCCAAAAGCTATATGAATAATCAAGAAGTTATAATCGGTGCTGCTGAAGTTTATAAAGATCTAACTCTTGAACACCGGCATGTTGGTAAAGTATTAATAGTTGAAGATGGGTGCCCTGTTATTATTTGTGGCAGAGGGTTAATTAAAATCACAGAAATGACTAGTAAATCTGGGAATGAACTTATTCCCTTTAAATCGTTTAGAGTTAGGTTTAAATAAAATGGTTCCTTTTAATATACCCCCTAAAGTAGGTACAGAATTAGCGTATATCGAGCAAGCGATTGCATCAGACAAGTTATGCGGCGATGGTTACTTTTCTAAAAAATGCGAAAAATGGTTTGAAGACAGCTTCAACACAACAAAAGCATTACTAACTCCCTCATGTACAGCATCACTAGAGCTAGCCGCTATTTTGATTGATATTCGACCTGGTGATGAAGTTATAATGCCTTCATACACATTTGTATCGACGGCTAATGCATTTGTATTACGTGGTGCAAAAATTATATTTGTTGACGCTCGCCCAGACACAATGAATATTGACGAAACACTCATTGAAGCTGCAATTACGGCTAAAACAAAAGCAATAGTGCCAGTACATTACGCAGGTGTAGCTTGTGAAATGGATACAATACTCGCTATCGCAGAAAAACATAATTTGTGGGTCGTAGAAGACGCCGCACAAGGCGTAATGTCTACCTATAAAGGTAAAGCCTTAGGAACTCTTGGTCATATAGGGTGTTATAGCTTTCATGAAACTAAAAACTACTCATCAGGTGGTGAAGGTGGGGCAATTTTAATTAATGACCCTAAGCTAGTTGAACGAGCTGAGATTATACGTGAGAAAGGAACAAACCGTAGCCAGTTCCTGCATGGTATTGTTGATAAATACACATGGCAAGACATAGGCTCGAGCTTTTTACCAAGCGAGTTACAAGCTGCATATTTATATGCTCAACTTGAAGCAGCAGACACGATAAATAATTATCGTTTATCAATCTGGGAGCGTTATTACAGTGAGCTTAGCCTAAAACTAAAAGCTGAGCAGCTACCTCATATTCCGGATTCATTAACGCATAACGCGCATATGTTTTATATAAAATTAAGCTCAAATGAAGAGCGAAATGAATTTATTAGTTTTATGAAAACACAGGGTATTACAACACCTTTTCATTATATCCCACTACACTCAAGCCCTGCAGGAAAACAGTTTGGCGAGTTTTTAGGCAATGATACTTATACAACGCAAGAGAGTTCAAGGCTAGTACGTTTACCGCTGTATTATGGAATGACTACAGAGAATCAAGACAAAGTAATAAAAGCATCTTTGGGTTTTTTTCTTGAAAGCTAAAACAATTTTACAATTTGCTTTAGGCCCAATAGGTGCAGCACTTCTTGGGTTTATAACCCTGCCGTTTGTCGCTTGGTTTTTTACAGTTGAAGATGTCGGCCGTTTGACTATGCTACAAGTGGTTTTAGGGTTAGCAGTATCCTTATTTAGTTTGTCAATGCATCAAGCCTATGTTCGTGAATACCATGAAAAGGCTGATAAGGAAGCTTTATTAAAATTAAGTATTCTTCCTGGTTTAGCCCTAATTACTATTGTTGCATTGATAGCCTTATTGCAGCCTTACTCTATTTCTAAATTATTATTTGGAATAGATTCAAATTCGCTAACGGTTTTATTATTTGTGGGATTGTTAGCTAGTTTTTTTATTAACTTTTTAGCGCATGTAATTCGTATGCAAGAACGCGGTTTAGCATTTTCTATAACGCAGATTGCTCCTAAGTTATTCTTACTTATATTAATAAGCTTAATAATGCTTTTTGGCTTAAAGGCTGAATTTTATACGCTTATGTCAATGAATACGTTAGCGATATCGTTTTCATTAATTATATTTGCTTGGTTAACAAAGGGTTCGTGGATTGCAGCTCTTACGAAGCGAATTGACACCGTATTATTAAAGGGAATGCTAACATTTAGTTTACCGCTAGTTGCCGGAGGTATTGCTTACTGGGGGGTGAGTACCATGGACAGGTTTTTCCTTAGAAGTTTGTCAGGCTTCGAGGAGCTCGGTATTTATTCGTTGGCAGCAGCTCTTGCTGGAGTTGTAGCGGTTGTTACATCTATTTTTTCTAGCATATGGCACCCCCTTCTTTATCGCTGGGTAAAAGAGGGCTCTGAAAAAAATAAAATCGAGTGCGTTGTTGAGAATATGGTGTTATTTGTTGTGCTGATTTGGTCTTTATTTGGTTTATTATCCTTTATTATTCCTATATTTTTGCCTCAGGAATACTCCGCTATAGAGTATTTAATAGTCGCGTGCGTAGCTATGCCTTTATTTTACTTATTAAGCGAGGTAACAGGTGTAGGGATTGGAATAACCCGCAGAACTAATTTTTCTATGTTAGCGTCTTTTATAGCATTTTTAGTTAATGCAACTCTAAATTATCTACTAATACCTTATTATGGGGCTTCTGGAGCTGCATTAGCTTCAATTTTTGCATTTTTTATTTTTTTTACAGTAAAGACAGAATCTAGCGCGAATATATGGAAGGCCATACCAAGAGTTAAAATTTATGTATTGATGATTGGTTATGTCGCTGCTACATGCATTATGGTCATTACAAAAGCAAATGAACCGGCGCTAATGTGGATTTGGGCTTTCCTACTAATTTTGAGCTGCGCTCTATTTTCTAAAAGATTAGCAGAAACATATTGTTATTTAAAAAACTATTTAATAAAAAGGGTTTGAATGTTATTTATTTATGGTGCTTTACCAGTAGGTGGTATTGAAACGTTTTTTATGCGAATGGCTAAAGAACGTCACAGATTAGGGTTGCATACAAGCATTCTTCTTTTGTCATTACCACACGAAAGTAACCCTGAATTATTAAACGAAATGAAAAAGTATGCAAACGTACTATTTCCAGATGATATATTTTTAAATTTAGGAAAATTCACACGCAGATTACCTTTACTCGTGCCCGTTAAAAAAAGAGCATTAGAGCGTATTTTAGAAAATGTAGATCAGATACATGCAAGCGATGGAATGCATGCACTAGTGGGATATCGCTTATCTAATATATTAAATAAAAATATAGTTGTTACGGTTGGTTTTTATCATTACATAAAGTTTTTGTGGGGCGGTGATAATGTTGCTTGGCATGAGAAAGTTAATCGCAAATTTATATTTGATTTCTTACCCGAAAAATCCCTACTTTTTTTCTCGGAAGGCAATCGCCGATTGTATATAAAACATAAGCGTAAAAAATTGACTGATGCAAATACTTTTAGGTTAGGTGTTATCGATAAAAAAGATATAAAAGTTTCAGGTGAAGTAAAATTACCAATAAAAATAGTAGCAATAGGACGATTAGTTGATTTTAAAACATATAATTTTTATATGATTAAGGTTTTAAAAAATTTAAAAACAAAAGGGTTTAATGTTCAATTTGACATTTATGGTGATGGCCCTTTAAAAGCACAAATAGCTGATGAAATAAATAAGGCTGGATTGAGTGAGTCTATTCATTTGAAAGGGACATTAGACTATCTAAAGTTTGATGAAACAGTGAGTAATTATAATTTATTCATAGGTAGTGGTACTGCTATAATCCAAGCTGCAGCATTAGGTTTGCCAAGTATAGTAGGCGTTGAAAATGTTATAGAAGCTGAAACCTATGGGTATTTTAGCGATGTTAACCAATATGAATACAATCTAAAGGGATTGGATTTAGAAATGATATCGGTTGAGACAATTATTGAAGATTATATCAATATGAATACTCAGCAAAGAAAAACCCTAATATCTAGTCATTTAGAGTGCATTGATAGTTTTACTAATGAGTCTTGTCAAAAATCAATGGATGAATTGAAATATATAACTATGCCGGCTAAAGAATTAAAATATAACCGCTGGATTTATGAATTTTCAAGAATTTTAGACAGAGTTAGCATGCGCTTTAATAAAAGACATCCTAAGTTAACTCAATTTGAAGACTTTAAACCAAACTAAATCAATGTATGTCGATTACATAAGAGCTAACTAAATGATAAAAAAATATACTCTTAATGAACCTGCTATAAAGTTAGATTCTGATTTGGCAGGTGAATTCCCTCTCTATATATATCTATCTAAAGATAAAAAAGTACTTTTATATTCTGAATCAATTACTCAGCTACTTAATGATAAAAGAGTTGAGAAGCCATTAAAAGTATCGAATGAAGGGCTTTCTTTTTTATTGCAAAGTGGAGTTGTTCCTCCACCTTTAACTGCCTATGAAAACATATTTATTCTTGGTATTGGCGACTCTGTAAAAGTACAAACCTACAACAATGAAATAGTAATGAAATTTGAGCATAACTTCCCATTTATGAGTGATAAAAGGGAAGGTAAAGAAGCAATATCTGAACCTAAGCATGAAGATATATTAAACTTATTGGTCGAAGAAACAGTTAAAAGAATTGATCCCAATAAAAAAACATACTTATTCCATAGTGCAGGGAAAGATAGTAATAGTATTGTTTTAGCCTTATCTGAAGCTGGTATAAAAGATAATATAACGCTTGTGACTCATCGCTCTAAAGGGAATTTAGACGAGAGTATCATTAGTGAGAAAATAGCAAAGCAGCTAGGATTTTCGCATCAAGTATTACACGAAATAGATGAACTAAAAGAAGAACACTTAGTATTTATTAAAAAATACTTTAAAGAATCTCCGTTCCCATGTGTAGATAATCTTTGCTTAGCTTACCCATTGTATAGCATGCAAATTCCAGAGTTAGTGAGCGCAAATATTATCTTTGGAGATGGTAATGATAGTCATATGATAAGTCCTCCATCTCCAAAAGATGGGTTATTTATTAATATTTTGCAGTTTACATCTAAGCTTTCTTTTCTAAGAAACTTTATTGAATCTGAAAGTCATTTAAATGTTCCACTGCGAACACCTTCTGAGTGGTTTGGCTCATCTGGGTTTTCTTTGAAAGATAGTAATAAAATATATCCAAAGGGTATTTCTGTTTATCCGTACTGGAGCGCAGAATCTAAAAAAAGAAGGAAATGGGATTTATTTTATTTTAAATCTGATATTTACTCTACGCGTGTCATTAGCGAAAAAATGATGAGAAAGTTATTTAATTTTTCTACCTATTTAAACGCAAATATAGTCCTTCCTTTTGCAGCGAAACGTGTTGCTAAATATTTTTCAAAAGTAACTGAAAATCATCTATTTGATAGAAAAACCTTTAAAAACAAAATGATTCTAAGAGATATTTTAAAAGAGCGAATGAACCTCGACTCCGATGAAATTGGAAAAATGGGGTGGTCATACGATACGATCTCTATTGTATTGAATAATTGGAACTTAGTTACGAAAGAAATTTACGATTGCTCCTTGTGGGAGCGTGATGAAGTAGAAAAAATAATCCATAGGCTGAGAAAAACTGTTGACAGAAAAGGGAAGTACTCTGAATTTTCTTGTGTATTAATATATCGATTATATTTACTGTCAATGTGGAAAAACAAATGCAAGTATTTAAATGAAAAATAAAAAAATTACTTTCTTTATATCATCACTCTCTGGCGGTGGTGCTGAGGGTGTATGTGTCACTATTGCAAGTGGCTTAGCTGAAGCCGGTTGGGATGTAACGCTTGTAATACTTACATTGAAAGATGCTGTTTATCACACTCGATTAAGCAAAAAAGTAAATTTAGTTGTATTAGATTTACCAAATGCTCGCAGTTCTATTTTACCTATATATAATTATTTAAAAATACATAAACCGGCTAAGATAGTTGTTTTTAATTACGAACTTAGCCTTATACTATTACTTATTAAGCTTTTTATGAGGGTTAATGTAAAGATCATAAGTAGAAATATAAACTCACTTTCTGAAAATTCAAAAAGTGTTAAAAGGAGTTTTCGTACTTCTGTGTTTTCTTTCTTACTCATGAAAGTTTACAAAAAATCTGACCATATTGTTAATCAGTGTGAAGGCATGAGAACTGATTTGTTATCAGTGTTTCCAAAATTAAAAAATAAAACAAGTGTTATATATAACCCTGTAAACACAACAGTCGAAAAAGAAGCTGTTAATATAATGCCAAGCGAAGTGTTTAAAGACGATTATATTTTATGTGTGGGTAGACTCGAAGATCAAAAAGCATTTCATTTTGCGATTCAGGCTTTTTCTGTCGTATCGAAAAATCACCCTAGTTTAAGACTTAAAATAGTTGGTCAAGGTAGTTTAGAGCAGAAATTAAAGCAACTTGTAACTGACTATAATTTGAGTGAAAAAGTCGATTTTGAAGGCTTTCAAAAAAACGTAATCCCTTATTACTTACATGCTAAGGTAACACTACTAACCTCTTTGTACGAAGGCTTCCCCAATACTTTAGTTGAGTCTATTTCCTTAGGTACACCTGTCGTTGCGTTTAATTGTAAAAGTGGTCCAAGCGAAATAATAAAACAAGGCAATAATGGCTATTTGGTTGAGTATCAAAATATAAATAGCCTGCAGGATTATTTAGACAAAGCGCTTACGTCTCCTTTGAATGGTGATAACGTTTTAAAATCATCAGAGGTATATAAAGTTAAAAATATAATCCAAAGTTGGGAAGCTTTGTTAAATGAGTTCTAATATCAAGAAATATAATTTTTATGATCGCTCTTTTAGGAAAAATCCAGAATCATATAAATTACTCAGTTTTTTTATAGCATTATTTTTTTGTGTATTTTTAGCAGCGTTACCTGTAGATGGGTTGGTTGATAGAGCAAGCTATTTACTATACCCAGAAAGCTCTCCAATATTATTAGTCAAAAATATTTCATCAGGCGTGTTACCGCTACTAGTTAATGAGCCTCTGTGGTTGGTTATTAACTCATTACTTTCGTTTGTTATTTCGCCAGAAAATATTATTAGAGCAATAATTGCATTTTCTACATTTACTACATTTTACTTGGTACTAAAAAACACCAATAGAAAGTATTTTTATATGGTGATGCTATTTTTATTGTTACCTTTGGTTTTAAAAAATAACTTAATTCATTTACGACAAGGTTTTGGGGTGGCCATCTTTTTAATTGGATGGTTTAGCGCTTCAAATAAAGTAAAGTATTTTTTTTATGTCTGTGCTGCACTCATACACTCATCCTTCATAATCATCTCATTAGGCCTTTTGGGTGTTGGCTTTTTAATGCACTTAAAGCTTTCTCACGGGATCAGAAGTATACTTTATGTCTTGGTTGGGGTTGTTGTTGGAGTAATGGGGCTTTATTTAGCACAGTTTATTGGTGCAAGGCAGGGGGCTGAGTATAGTAACGGAGCATCGCAAAGCGCAAGTGGGTTAGGCTTTATTTATTGGAGCTTTGTTTTCATGTTATTTGTTATGCAAGGCAAAGTCTTTTTAAGATACAACACACAAATAATATTCTTTCTAATTTTATATCTTTCAACTTATTTTTTATTACCTGTTACAGCAAGAATATTTGAAAGTGTTGTATTGCTTGTGTTGTTAGCTTCTCTTCGTTTTAAAGTAAAATACAAGCGTATTTTTCAATTGGTTTTCTGTTTATACTTCTTTTTGGTGTGGAGTCTACATTTGAGGCTTGAGGGTTTAGGCTGGTTTGTTAACTGATTATTCTTTAAAGGTATTTTAATTGAAAGTATTACACATTATTACAGGGCTAGCTGACGGTGGTGCTGAGGCTGTTTTATATCGCTTATGTACAACCGATACAAAAAATACCCATACGGTTATTTCATTAATGGGCTTATCAAAATATGGTCCGTTATTGCAGCAACAAGGTGTTACTGCGTATTCATTAGATATGCCATTAGGCCGTTTTACATTTAGCGGCCTATTAAAGTTATATAAACTTGTTAAAAACATTAAGCCTGATGCAGTGCAAACATGGATGTATCATGCTGACCTCATTGGTGGGCTTGTGGCTCGTTGTGCGGGTATAAAAAATATAACATGGGGGCTGCATCAATCAGACTTAACCCCAGGTGCTGCTAAAAAGTCCACAATATTAGTTGCGAAGCTATGCGGGTATTTAAGTTACTTTGTACCTAAAAAAATTATTTGTTGCGCCGACAAAGCTGCAGAGGCCAATAAAGGAATTGGCTATTGTGAAGCAAAACTTAATGTGGTTTACAATGGTTATGATCTTAATGCTTTTAAAGCGGACAATAGTGCTAAAGAACTAATTAAAAAAGAGTTTAGTATTTCAAATAGCACTGTTTTTATAGGAATGGTGAGTCGTTTTCATCCGTTTAAAGATCACGAAAATTTAATAAAAGCTTTAGGTATAGTAAAGCAACAAAAAATTAATTTTTCATGTTTATTAGTTGGTTTAGATATGTGTGAAAGTAACCAGCAACTAATGGTGTGGTTACAACAAAATAACGTACTCGACAATATTATTTTGGCAGGCAAAAGAAGTGATATACCACACATAATGAACGGGCTTGATATACACCTTTTATCAAGTTCCAGCGAAGCATTCCCAAATGTATTAAATGAGGCTATGGCGTGTGGTACTCCATGTGTAACCACAGATGTTGGAGATGCTGTACATATTGTTGGTGACACTGGATGGGTGGCTAAACCGCAAAACCCTCAAGATTTAGCGAGTAAAATAGTTGAAGCTATAAATATGAAAGCCCATTCAAAAGATGCGTGGGAAACAATGCAGCTTAAAGCGCGAGAGCGAATAGAAAATAACTTCAAGATAGAAACCATGGTAAGTAAATATAATGAGATCTGGAACTCTTAAGCCCTATGAAAAAAAAGACATTATTTATAGTCACGACTGTACCTGAAACTTTAGACACTATTTTAAAAAATCAACCTAAGTTTTTAAATAATACATTTGATGTATCTGTCGTAAGCTCTCCTGCACCGGCTTTAGAGCGAGTAGCTAAGAATGAAGGGGTTTCAGTACATTCAGTGCTAATGAGCCGAGGAATAAATGTATTTAGAGACTTTATTTCACTTTTTTTTATGATCAAATTATTTTTAATTCACAAACCAGACATAGTGCATTCGTATACCCCAAAAGCTGGATTGATCGCCATGCTAGCTGCAAGACTATGTTTTGTAAAAATTAAAATACATACGTTTACCGGTCTTATTTTTCCGACTCAAACGGGTTTTAAAAAAAGCTTATTAATTTTTATAGATAGAATTATATGTAAATCAGCTACTCACATAGTACCAGAAGGAGAGGGAGTTAAGCGCGATCTATTAAGTTATAAAATCACATCAAAACAGCTAAAATTAATTGGCAATGGCAATATAGCAGGCATTGATATTGAATATTTTAATAAAAATAACAATAGCATCAATACTAATCTAAAAAGTGAATTATCTATTCCCGTTGAACACTTTGTTTTTACATTTGTAGGGCGCTTAAATATAGACAAAGGATTAAAAGAGCTTGTTAACGCTTTTTTATTACAAACAGAAAAAAATCACTTACTACTAGTTGGTGATATTGATGATACAGCACCTATACAGCCTGATATTATGGCTATAATTAAAAACCATTCAAGAATTCATATGCTAGGGTTTCATTCAGATATTCGTCCGGCACTTATAGCTAGTGATGTATTGGTTCTTTCAAGCTATCGAGAAGGCTTTCCTAATGTAGTATTACAAGCCGGTGCAATGTCATTGCCAGTTATTGCAACAGATATTAATGGTTGTAATGAGATAATAACTCCTGATTTTAATGGGTGGTTAGTTGAGCCTAGAAATGAAGATAGCTTAGCTAAAGCAATGCAAAATGCTATTAATACCTCTACGCCTTCATTAAGTCTGATGGCTTGTAATGCAAGAACAAGAATTGTTGAAAGATTCGAAAGGAATACCTATTTAAAAACGCTAGAAAACTTTTATGTACAGTTGGTTAAATCATGAAACGCTTATTTGATTTTACAGTGGCATTAAGTGCCTTTGTTATGTTGCTACCCATTATTACTATTGTAGCTATATTAATTCGCACTAAATTGGGCTCACCAATTTTATTTACACAAGACCGCCCTGGTTTAAACGGTAAAGTATTTAAAATGATGAAGTTTAGAAGCATGCTCGATGCCAAAGATAAGAACGGTAACTTGCTTCCAGATAACCAAAGAATGATTAAGTTTGGTGCTTTTTTACGTTCTACCAGTTTAGATGAGCTACCTGGTTTATTTAATGTACTAAAAGGTGATATGAGCTTAGTAGGGCCAAGGCCTCTGCTCGTGCAATACTTACCGCTGTATAGTAACGAGCAGGCACGCCGACACAATGTTCGCCCAGGTATAACTGGTTGGGCGCAAGTTAATGGGCGTAATGCAATCAGCTGGGAGCAAAAGTTTACACTTGATGTTTGGTATGTTGATAACCAAAGTTTTTGGCTAGATATTAAAATATTACTTTTAACGGTAAAAAAAGTATTTGTGCGTGAAGGGATAAGTGCTGATGGGCACGTAACAATTGAACCTTTTAAAGGCTCTAACAATGACTAAGGCAACGATTAAAACGCTGGCTATTTTAGGGGCTAGTGGCCACGGTAAAGTAATCGCTGATATTGCGGAGCAACTAGGTTTTAGTGTTAGCTTTTATGATGATGCATTTCCAGATAAAAAAAATATAGAGCACTGGTCGGTTATAGGTACATTTTCAGATCTGCTTAATGTGCCTAGCAATCAGGTAAACGTAGCTGTTGCTATAGGTCACAATATTACCCGAAAAGCAAAAATAGAAACGTTGGCCCAAAAAGGATACATGCTTCCTGTGCTCATTCATCCAACTGCAGTTATAAGTAAATATGCTCAAATAGACTCAGGTTCTGTCATAGCAGCTAACGCTGTTATTAACGCCTTTGCAGTAGTAGGCCGTGGCTGTATAATTAACACTTCAGCTATAGTTGAGCATGATTGTAGAATAGGTGACTTTACTCATATTTGTCCGGGCACATCCTTAGCAGGAGGAGTCTGCGTTGGTCGAGCTAGTTGGGTAGGTATTGGCAGTAAAGTAAAACAATTCATTCATATTGGTGATAATTCATTAATTGGTGCAGGTAGTTTGGTTGTTAAAGATATATCATCTGATGTAACTGCTTATGGGTCCCCCTGCGTTAAAGTTTCAGAAAATAGTTAAGCCTTTTAAATTTTATAGGAATTCAATGTTAAATACCCCATTTTCTCCATGGCCTAGCTTTACACAAGAGGAAGCCGATGCAGTTAGCCGTGTTATTTTATCGAATAAAGTAAATTATTGGACGGGCACTGAAGGGCGTGAATTTGAGAAAGAATTTGCAACATGGGCTGATAGTGAATATGCCATAGCCTTGGGTAACGGCACACTAGCACTCGACATTGCTTTAAAAGCATTAAATGTAGGTGCTGGTGATGAAGTAATAACTACGCCACGCACTTTTTTAGCATCTGCTTCAAGTATTGTTACATCTGGCGCTGCTCCTGTTTTTGCTGATGTTGACTTAAATAGCCAGGCCATTACTGCCGAATCTATAAAAGCAGTGCTTACACCAAAAACAAAAGCAGTTATTGTTGTTCATTTAGCGGGTATGCCAGCCGAAATGGACGAAATAATGGCGCTGAGTAAAGAGCATGGATTTTATGTGATTGAAGACTGTGCACAAGCTCATGGTGCTAAGTACAAAGGTCGCTCTGTAGGAAGTATTGGTCACATAGGTGCATGGAGCTTTTGCCAAGATAAAATAATGACCACCGGTGGCGAGGGTGGCATGGTGACAACTAACTCTAAAGAGTTGTGGTCAATAATGTGGAGTTATAAAGACCACGGTAAAAGCTATGATGCTATTTATAACAGAGAGCATCCTCCCGGTTTTAGGTGGTTACATGAGAGTTTTGGCACAAATTGGCGAATGACCGAAATGCAAGCCACTATTGGCCGTATACAATTAAAACGAATGGATGATTGGACTGCAAAACGCCAAGCACATGCTGCACAATTAGACGAAGCTGCAGGTAATTTTGATTGTGTAAGATTAGTTAATATTCCAAAACACATACAACATGCAGAATATAAACATTACATGTTTATAAAACCTGAATATTTAGCTGATGATTGGAATCGTGACCGCATTGTGAACGAAATTATGGAACGTGGCGTACCTTGCTTTCAGGGGAGTTGTTCAGAGGTTTACCTTGAAAAAGCATTTGATGATACTCCATGGAGGCCTAAAAAACGTTTACCTCATGCAGTACAGTTAGGTGATACTTCAATAATGTTTTTGGTACACCCTACACTAACCGAAATTGAAATGGATAAAACAATAAAAGTAGTTCAAGAAGTATTTTCCTCTGCTACCTCAAAGCAAAATAACACAAAGCAATAACGTTTACTTACAAAAAATAACCAAATACATAAAGACTATATAAAATATTACCTATAGTCTTTATTTATTAAGTGCATTGGTTGTTCATGTTGTAGTAAAATTGTAACCAATAGAATAGCAATAAGATTGCTGACTTCAGGGAAATGTATTGTGTTTTTAAAGTTTTTAGTTAGTTTACCGCGCCCCCAAAAAAGAATTATTTCTCTCCTTATCGACAGCGTATTTATAATAATCGCTTTTTGGCTTGCTTTTCTACTTAGGCTAGACAGCACCGTTGTTTTAAAAAATACACAGACCTGGTTATTACTAGCCACACTACTACCACTTAGTTTATTTAGTTTTGTAAAGCTAGGATTATACAGAGCTGTTTTACGTTATTTGAATACACAAGCTATGTGGGCTATTGCCGCTGGCGTGGTTCTATCTACATTCTATTTAACTGTTTTGTCTTTCTTTTTAAGTGCGGCTGTTCCACGTACCGTACCATTTATATACGCTAGTTTTTGCATTTTATTTGTTGGTGGATCAAGGTTAACAGTGCGCGCCATTGTTGGGCAAATCACTATGCGCCGCAAAGAAGGTGTTATTATATATGGAGCAGGCTCTGCAGGTCGGCAATTAGCAACTGCGCTTGCTAGTGGGCCTGAATACTCACCTGTTGCATTTATCGATGATGATGCTAAAAAACATTTATCTGTAATACAGGGACTATGTGTTTACTCACCTACACAAATAGCAGAAGTTGCACAGCAAAAATCAGCAAATAAAATTTTACTTGCTCTACCAAGCACCTCAAGAAGCCGCCGTAAAGAAGTTTTAAATTCAATCGAAAAATTTAAACTACAAGTCATGACCATACCAGGAATGGCCGATATAGTGTCGGGCACTACAAGTGTTGATGCAATTAAGGATGTAGAAATTGATGACCTACTTGGAAGAGAGTCAGTTAAACCAAGACAAGATTTAATGTCATCAAACATTAGCAACAAAGCAGTTATGGTTACTGGTGCCGGTGGTTCAATAGGCTCAGAGCTATGTAGGCAAATAATAAAAAATAACCCAACAAAAATTGTGTTGTTTGAGCTTTCAGAGTTTGCTTTATACGCTATAGAAAAAGAACTTTCAGAATATTGCTCTGCAAATAATCTAAATATTGAAGTTTTACCAATACTCGGATCTATACAAAATAAAAAATTAGTTGAATCTACATTTTCAACTTTTAGTATTCAAACTGTTTACCACGCTGCAGCTTATAAACATGTTCCACTGGTAGAACATAACGTAGTTGAAGGTGTTCGCAACAATGTTTACGGAACCTATAACGTGGCAACCGCAGCCATTTTTACCAATGTAGAAACATTTGTTTTAGTGTCTACTGATAAGGCTGTTCGCCCAACAAATATAATGGGTACAACTAAGCGTATGGCCGAACTTGTGCTGCAAGGCCTTTCGGAAGTGCAAAATACAACACGTTTTACCATGGTTAGATTTGGTAATGTATTGGGTTCTTCAGGCTCTGTTGTACCACTGTTCAGAAAACAAATAAAAGCAGGTGGTCCAATAACACTAACCCATCAAGACATAACGCGATATTTTATGACCATACCAGAGGCCGCTCAACTTGTTATACAAGCGGGGGCTATGGGAGTAGGTGGTGACGTTTTTGTGCTTGATATGGGAGAGCCTGTAAAAATTAAAGACCTTGCAACAAAAATGGTGCACTTGTCTGGATTAGAAGTTAAACATGAAAAACGACCTAATGGCGATATAGAAATTAAATGTACTGGCTTGCGCCCAGGTGAAAAGTTATACGAAGAGCTGTTGATTGGCGATAACGTGACAGGAACAGATCACCCCAGAATACTCAGCGCTCACGAAATAAAAATGCCATGGGCTGAATTAGATACCTTTTTAGCTAACCTAAAAATTGCATGTGACGAGTCTGACCATCCTCAAATTCGTAAGTTACTTTTACAAGCGCCCACAGCTTTTTCTCCTACGGATGGTATTTGCGATCTTAATTGGAAAGAAAAACAAACAAGCCAATCAAATGTAACCGTTTTGCCTAATATAAGCAGTTCTTGAGTCGCTTTTATAATAAACGATTGTTGGTGTTTTAAATCTTAATCCTTTCGCGTGAGCAAGCTTCACGCCTACAAAGGTATCCCAAACCACTAATAGTAAGGTTTAACACCACGTAGGCGCCTTGCTTGCTGGCGCATTAAAATCTATAAATAAACACAATCCCAATACGGATATTTGCTTATGTTGTCTACTAACTTTGCGCGTAAAGGGTTTGCTACTATATACCTAGCTTGAGCTATTAAGTCCCTTTCATCTCTTACTTGGTGATCATAGTAATTTGATTGCCATATTTTTCCGTCTGTACTGTTTTGTTTATTAAGATTATGAGTTGTAATATTTTTAAACTTTCTAACTACACCTGATAGGTTCGCAGTACCACTAAGCTGGAAGAACCAATGAACATGATCAGGCATAACTACGTAACAAATAGTGTTTATTGAATTACTTTTAGAAAATAAAAACAGTTCTTTAGTGATTAGACGTGCATTTACGTAGTTAGAAAATAATGGTTTGCGATGGTCGCAACATAAAGTAATAGAGTAAAAGGCATTAATTGTTGGACATCGTCCCTTTAGGCGTTTATGTGTGTTTACCATATAATTTTACCTTTTAAATCCTTTCGCGTGAGCAAGCTTCACGCCTAAAAAGGTATCTCAAACCACTAATACTAAGGTTTAACACCACATTGGCGTCTTGCTTGCTGGCGCGTTAAAAGAATAGCCTTACATTTAATAATTCGCATGAGCAAGTTTATGCCTACAAAGGTATCTCAAACCACTAATACTAAGGTTTAACACCATGTAGGCGCCTTGCTTGCTGGCGCGTTAAAAGCGTAACTTTTATATTTAGCAATTCGCGTGAGCAAGCTTCACGCCTACAAAGTTATTTAAAGCCACTAATACTAAGATTTAACACCACGTAGGCGCCTTGCTTGCTGGCGCGTTAAAAGCATAGCTTTTAAATTTAATAATTCGCGTTAGCAAGCTTTACGTCTAAAAAGGGTCCAAAACCACTAATACTAAGGTTTAACACCATGTAGGCGCCTTGCTTGCTGGCGCGTTTAAAGAATAGCCTTACATTTAATAATTCACATGAGCAAGCTTCACGCCTAAAAAGGTATCTCAAACCACTAATACTTAGGTTTAACACCACGTAGGCGCTTTGCTTGCTTGTGCGTTAAAAGCTAACTACCTATTTCAATTTTAACCTCACTTCCCAACACCTCTTTATACTTACTGGCTAATGCGCGCTTTGCATCATCATCGCCATGCACAATTTTTATATGGCTTGGTTTTTTACGCATGCCCGTTACAAACTTAATTAACCCGTTTTGATCGGCATGCGCACTGTAGCCACTAATAGTGTGTACTTTGGCGTTAATAGTAACGCGTTTATTATTTATAAAAACGTAACCATTACGTGGGCCGTATTGTTGAATGTCGCGCCCTAACGTGCCTCGCCCTTGGTAGCCTACAAATAAAACATCGGTCGTTTTATCACTCAAAAATCGCTCTAGGTAATTAACTATTCGCCCACCGGTGCACATACCGCTAGCGGCTAAAATAATGGCAGGCGTTTGGCGCGTACTTAAGTAATTAATAATGGCTATATGCTCTTTGTGCGTATCAACCGTGGTTAGGTTTTTAAAATCAAGTGGGTGCCGGCCTTTGGCTACTTTTTGCTTTGCTTCGTTATCCCACAAATGCTTAAACTTTTTATATTGGTCAGTAAAGTTTGCCGCCATGGGGGAGTCGAGTATTACGTGAATATCTCGCCATTTTGAATGCTTGCCAGAGCTATGTATAAGTTGTTCTAATTCGTAAAGTAGCTCTTGGGTTCGGCCAATACTAAAAGCAGGCACCAACACCACTCCATTATCAGCAACCGCGCGCTCTATTACTTTTTTAAGTGTTTGGGTACGCTGTTTACGGCCTTGATGGTTTTTATCACCATAGGTAGATTCAATCACTAAAGTGTCGGCTTTATAAGGTGCTTTGGGCGAGGGAAGTAAGGGCGTGTAGGGGGCACCTAAGTCACCGGAAAATACAACGCGATGAGTACCATTTGGTTTAGTACCTTGCTTATGATTTTTAATATCAATTTCTACATAGGCCGAGCCTAAAATGTGCCCAGCTCGCTGAAATCGGGCTTTCGCTTTTTGCTGTCCATTGCATGGCAAGTCAAACCATGTTTTAAAATCTACAGGTACAATACGGCGCTTTAGTAGGTTTAAGCAGGCACTTATAATTTTAGGGTCGCGTGTAACGCCTACTTTTAGTGCATCTTCTATTACTAGCGGCAATAAACTTGCTGAAGCTTGCGAGGTAAATATAGGCCCTTTAAAACCCGCGGCAAATAAATAGGGAATTCGGCCCACATGATCAATATGGCAATGCGTAACAATAAGCGCAGTAACGTGGCTAATATCAAACTCTATTGATAAGTCTTCTTTTGAGTCCTCTCCTTGAAACAACCCGCAATCAATAAGCACACTTGCTTGATCACCAATTAAAAGCTCATGGCATGAGCCTGTAACACCATTAACCGCGCCGTGGTGAAGTATATCCATATACATTTACTCTTAAAAACTTGTTAATTACCTAAGGTAGATAACATTTTTGTAATTTGCAAAATATAAAATAAATGCATTGTTTGAATGAAAAGTGAACGGTGACAGTGTGGTAGTCATAAACTTCAACTTTGGTTAAGTAATTGTTACATAAACAATAACAATGTACTTAGGTTATGTAAGTAACCAATAACTTAGCAAGCATATTTACATAGGCATTATACGCTGGCTATAATGGCACTCGATTTAGTTTAATCTTGTGTTTATTGCAATATAGTAAGTAGTAAGGTTGCCATGGAAAGTTGGTATTTAGTAACGTGTAAGCCGCGCCAAGAAGAGCGGGCAAAAGCCAACTTGAATAATCAAGGAATTGAAGCTTTTTACCCCATATTAACCACTGAAAAGCTGGTTAATGGTCGTCGTACCGTCAAACAAGTCCCTTTATTTCCAAATTACTTATTTGTTTACCTAAACTCAAAAAATGGCTGCTTTGCTGCTGTAAAAAATACCCGCGGTATAGGTGGCTTTGTAACATATGGCGCTAATTATCAGGTTGTACCGCTAGCAATAATTGAACATTTAAATACTCACAATTTACATACGGTTGAATCGCAGTTACCTAAACAGGGCGATGCAGTAAGTGTAAATAATAATTCGTTTAAAAATATAGACGCAATATACAAAGAGCCAGACGGCGACCTACGCAGTATTTTGTTAATTAACTTGCTTAATAAGCAGGTAGAAATGAGCGTAGATAATACAGATATTGAATTTGGTTAAAGGTTTTGTAGGTGTGTAGCCTACTAGCACGGTGTTTATAAAAATAGGTAATTTATCAGTAAGTAGGAACTGCAACCTAGGGGCGGAAGCGTGCCCGAAGGGCTAGATAAGCAAATAGTTTTGCTTTCAAGCTGGAGCGAGAGGAGCTCTGCGACGAACTGGAACGTGAAGCGTGCCCGAAGGGCTAGACAAGCTCGTAGACGCACAGCTTGCTGGCGTTTAAAAGCAACGCTTTTACGATGTTAACTGCTTTGTAAAAGCATAAGAAGCTGTGCCCCTAATATAAGTGAGCTCTGCGACGAACTGGAACGTGAAGCGTGCCCGAAGGGCTAGACAAGCAAAAAGTTTTGTAGGTTGGTTTTTTACCTAAATGGTAAAGTAAAAAATTATTATCACCACAGAGAAGACAAGGAGAAGTAAAGGAGAAGATACTAGAAAATAGTATGTTTCCTCATTGTAGCGCGCAGCGCCTCGGTGCTCTCGGTGGTCAAAATTGTCTAGCGGTTAAATTTTTAACCTAAATGACAAAGTGAATAAAACACTATTATCACCACAGAGAAGACAAGGAGAAGTAAAGAAGAAGATACTAGAAAATAGTATGTTTCCTCAGTGTAGCGCGCAGCGCCTCAGTACTCTCGGTGGTCAAACGTATTTTGCGGTTAATTTTTTTACCTAAATGGTAAAGTAAAACATTATCACCACCACAGAGAAGACAAGGAGAAGTAAAGGAGAATTGGTTTTAGACTAATTCATTATTTCACGCTCTTCTCAGTGTAGCGCGCAGTGCCTCGGTGCTCTCGGTGGTCAAAATTGTTTTATGGTTAAATTTTTTACCTAAATGATAAAGTAAATAAGACATTATTATCACCACAGAGAAGACAAGGAGAAGTAAAGAAGAAAATACTAGAAAATAGTATCTTTCCTCTGTGTAGCGCGCAGCGCCTCAGTGCTCTCGGTGGTAGTTAATAATGTTTAAAATTATGTCCACATAGGTGTGGAATTTACTCACGCGAAAGGTTTTGAATATAACCAAGCAAACTAAACGCGCTAGCAAGCATCCTGGTGGCGTACAAAATATGTGTAACTAAAATAATTAGTCTATATTCCAAGGTGACAAATTTGCAAAGGATCGCCATGGAAGACTTACTAACTAAAAACGTAATTGGTTGCGCCATTGAAGTACATAAAAACCTAGGGCCAGGTTTATTAGAATCAAGCTACGAAAACTGCCTAGTATATGAACTACAGCAAACAGGTTTATCAACAAAAAGCCAAATAAAATTACCAATCAAATATAAAAACACAACCATTGATGCAGGGTATAGGCTCGATATATTAATTCCAGAGAAATTAATAATAGAAATAAAAACAGTTGAAAAACTATTGCCAATTCATACAGCACAGCTAATAACATACTTAAAGCTAAGCGGCATAAAAACAGGATTACTCATAAACTTTAACCAAGTAAAGCTTATTGAAGGTATAAAGCGAATAAGCGTTTAATATAAAAACGCAAAAAAGTTAAAATATCGCAAAATAAAGCCAGCCCTGTTTGCTATCTACATTTTGTAAAACATTGAGTAAGCTTAAATACTTATTTAAAAGAAAGCAGTAATTCAAAAGCGCGTTTCGGCTTGCGCGAAAAGCCCTCTCATGCTTTAATTACCGCACAAAAATACAAGTACTCACCAAGGTCGGTGAGGAACAAAATATTTAAAATAATTTTGGGATTCTACAATGGCGTTAAGCTGTAAATCACTCATCACCTCACTCGCATTACTATCTGTTACCGGTTGCACCATAATACCAGGCAGCCATTTTGAAGGCATAGAATCTGGCGAGCAAACACAAAACCTTGAGCAAGATCTCGAAAAAGTAAATATTCAAATTATCGACTCGTCGCTAATTAAACAACAAAAACAAGCACGTGAATCTGCAAAGCCAATATCGAATACCGCAGGTGTAAACGTAAGCAATTACGAATACAAACTAGGTATAGGTGACGTACTAACCATAGGCGTATGGGATCATCCCGAACTTACAATACCCGCAGCAGTACAACGTACCGCAGAGTTTGACGGCTTTCGCGTACAAAAAGACGGCACCATTACCTATGCTTACGCGCCAGATATTCCTGCAGCAGGGCGTACCATTAGTGAAGTACGCGAAGACCTAGTTAAGCGCTTAAGCCGCGTAATTGAAGACCCGCAAGTAGACATAAAAGTAGTAGGTTTTAGAAGCCAAAAAGCCTACGTAACCGGTGAAGTAAACAAACCTGGCGTATACCCAGTGACCGAAATACCACTTACCCTAATAGACGCGCTAAACCAAGCGGGCGGCTTAACAGAAGCCGCCGATTGGCGCACAGTAACGTTTACTCGTGGTAACAAAACAGAAACCATACAGCTCGACAGCTTTTATTCACACGGTGATATTTCGCAAAACCGTTTACTGCAACACGGCGACATAATTCATGTAACGCGTAACGACGCACAAAAAGTATTTGTACTGGGCGATGTAAAGCGTGCTGGCTCTATTGTATTAAACCGATACGGCTTAAACCTAGCCGAAGCACTTAGCGACACCGGCGGCCTAAACGAAACCACAGCCGACGCCAACGGCGTGTTTGTACTGCGTAAAAGCAACGTAGAGCAAACAGGTGTTATTGCAAACGTATACCAACTGCATGCTAAAAACATTACTGCAATGGTATTAGCCGAGCAGTTTGAACTGCAACCGCACGACATTGTATACGTAACATCGGCACCATTGGCTCGTTGGAACCGCGTAATAAGCTTATTATTACCGTCGGTAGCTACCGTTGATAACCTAAACGACATAAATAACTAAGGCGCATAGCAATGTTCGATTCTGTATTAGTTGTATGTGCTGGTAATATTTGCCGCAGCCCTACCGGTGAATATGTGTTAAAGCAAAAGCTTGAAGGTAAAAATATTAAAGTGTCGTCGGCTGGTTTAACTGCGCTTGAAGGCAAACCGGCCGATGCAAAAGCAAAACAAATTGCGCAAGCACATGGTGTAAACATGGACGAGCACCAAGGCAGGCAGTTGTCGTCTGCACTTGTTGCGCAAAATAGCGTAATACTGGTTATGGAAGAACGTCATTTAAACGATGTACACGCACGTTACCCCGAGGCACGCGGAAAAACATTTTTACTAGGTAAGTGGATAAACAACGCCGAAATACCCGACCCATACCGCCAAAGCACCGAAGCATTTGAACACGTTTACACATTAATCGATAGCGCATGCAGCGCTTGGCAAAAGTATTTATAAGGAATGGCTAATTTAATGAATACCCAGCCTGAAAGTAAAAATAAAAACACCGCACAACCCACCCAAGAAATTGATTTAATGGCACTACTAGGCGCATTACTCGACCGCAAATACTTTATAGCAGGCATAACGGCACTGTTTATGTTTATAGGTGTGGTTTATGCAGTATTAAGTACACCGGTTTACCAAGCTACCGCCATGATACAAGTGGAAGACGGCGGGGCATCGGTCCCTGGGTTTGACGACATGGCTGGCATGTTCGAAAGTACATCGGCCGCGGTAACCGAAATTGAGCTGCTAAAATCACGCAGCGTAATTGGTGAAGCGGTAGATTCACTTAAATTAGATATTGTAGCCGAGCCAAAACTATTTCCGTTTATTGGTAACCGCGCTTATCGTAAGTTTACCCCAATGGAAGAGGGCGATGTAGCCGAGCCAAGTTTTGGTGCAAGCAGCTATGCATGGGGCGGCGAAAGCATAAATATATTTAGGTTTGACGTACCCCGCACAGCTATTAATAGAGGCTTTACTCTTTTGGCGCAAGCCGACAAAGGAGTTGCTCTGCTAAATGGTGATGGAGACCAGATACTAGCAGGTAAAGTAGGTGAAGAGCTTACTAATGGTAAATTTAACTTAACAGTTCGCGAGCTTAATGCGCGCCCCGGTACCGAGTTTATAATTTCCCGAAAAGATCGCCTAAATACAATACTTGATTTACAAGCAGCAATTGGTGCAAGCGAAAAAGGTAAAGACTCAGGCATTATTAATTTAAGCCTTCAAAGCACTAAACCAAGCTACGCCGAAAAAGTGCTAGATAAAGTAGCAGCTATATATGTACGCCGTAATGTAGAGCGCAGCAGCGCTGAGGCACAAAAGTCGCTAGAGTTTTTAGAAGTACAATTACCTGAAATTAAAAAACAGCTTGAATACGCTGAGCAACGCTTTAACGACTACCAAATAAAACGCCAGTCAATAAACATAACGCTTGAGACTCAAGGTGTGCTTGAGCAAGTAGTAAAGCTTGAAACAAAACTACAAGAGCTAAACCTAAAACGCCTAGAGCTTGGCCGTAAATTTAAAAAAGATCACCCGGCATACCAAGGTATTATTGAGCAAATACAAGCGGTAGAAAGCCAAAAAAATGAACTTATTAGCGAGGTAGGTAACCTGCCCGAAACACAACAAGAGCTGCTGCGCCTAAAACGCGATGTTGAAGTAAGCAACCAAATTTATACTTTGCTTTTAAGTAAAACCCAAGAGTTAGACATAGTACGCGCGGGTACCGTAGGTAATGTACGTGTTATAGACTACGCCGAGGTAAACACCAGTAAGCCAGTAAAACCTAAAAAAGCATTAATAGTAGTAATGGCAACTATGTTAGGTGGCATGCTTGCAGTGGCTATTGTGCTTATACAAAAAGCCATGCATAAAGGGGTTGAAGACCCTGCTGAAATTGAAGGCCTAGGAATACCCGTATACGCAAGTGTACCCCACTCAGACTACCAAGATAAACTAACAGGATTTACGGGGCGCAAAAATAAAACCGGTAAAGCTAAAAGCTTACTGGCGCTTGATAACCCAGCAGACCTTTCAATAGAGGCGCTACGTAGTTTACGCACCAGCTTACACTTTGCGATGATGGAAGCTAAAAACAACATTATTGCTATATCGGGCCCAAGCCCGGGTGTGGGTAAATCGTTTATATCGGTTAACTTGGCGGCAGTATTAGCACAAAGCGGCAAAAAAGTACTTATTATTGATGCCGATATGCGTAAAGGCTACCTACAAACGCAGTTTGGCTTAAAATGGGACGATGGCTTAAGTGATTACCTTTCAGGTCGTTTAAGCCTAGCGCAGGTAACCAAACCTACGAAAGTAGATGGCTTAAGCGTAATTACTCGCGGGCAAATACCACCGAACCCCTCTGAGCTATTAATGCATAGCAACTTTAGCAAACTAGTTGAAGAAGTAAGCGCAGCATACGACATAGTAATTATAGATACGCCACCAATACTTGCAGTAACCGACCCAGCTATAGTGAGTGCACATACGGGCACGACCTTATTAGTAGCACGCTTTGGCCAAAACCACTTACGTGAAATAGACCTAACCCGCAATCGTTTTGAGCAAAATGGTATAGATGTAAAAGGGCTAGTATTTAACGGCGTAGTTAAAAAAGCCAGTAATGCTTATGGGTATTACGGTTACTACAACTACGAATATAAATCAGATAAATAAAAAGAGCAGTACATGAACCTGAAAGTAGGTACACCCGATATGAATGAAGAGCCTGTTAGTAATAATCAAGAACAGCTAAAATCGATATTCATAACTGAAAGCTTTAAATCAAAATCAGAAGCGCTAAAGCAAAGTGTGATTTATGTATTTTGCCCAGAGGAGTGTGCTAGTAACATAGGTGAAATTATTGATGATTATTCATTTGATATAATAATTAACGACTACAGAATTACTGATTTCACTAAAAAAGTAGTATGCCATTATCAAAGTGCACATTTAAGTAAGCAACAACGTAAGTTTTTAGTTAATGCCACAGAGTGTGGTGCATGGGTTGAGCCTTTAGTAAGTTATTTAGACGACAGGCTAAAATATACAGAAGTGCGTTTACTACATAGTAGTTATTTTTTACACCAAAAAGCATTTTCTATTTTATCAAACAAACGTACTCAAGTAGCAAAGCGCTGTGTAGATATTGTGAGTGCTATTTTACTCCTTATAATCACTGTTCCATTTTCAATATTTGCTGCTTTGTTAATTAAATTAGAGAGCCCAGGGCCAATATTATTTAAGCAAAAGCGCACCGGGCAATATAACAAACAGTTTGAAGTGTATAAATTTAGATCTATGCGTAACGATGCTGAAAAAAATGGGGCTCAATGGGCTTCAAAAAACGATGCACGCGTTACTAAAGTAGGTAAATTTATTCGTAAAACACGCATAGATGAAATTCCACAACTAATAAATGTTATACAAGGAACTATGTCGATAGTTGGCCCAAGGCCTGAGCGTGAAGTATTTATAAAAGATCTAGAAAAAGAAATACCATATTACCGCTTTAGGCACGCAGTTAAACCAGGTGTAACGGGGTTAGCACAAGTGAGCTACCCATATGGCGCATCGGTTGAAGACGCTATATGGAAGCACAAGTATGACATTCATTACATAAAACATCATTCAGCCTTACTAGACATCAAAATTTTATTAATGACAGTACGAACAGTTATATTTGGTATGGGCCGTTAAATGAGTGAGGAACAGCCGTTAGTATCAATAATAATGCCAGCTTACAATGCAGAATTACATATAGCAGAGTCTATAGATTCTGTTATTAGCCAAACTTACAGTAATTGGGAGCTGCTAATAACAGATGATCGTTCTACCGATACTACTCAGAAAATAATTAATGAATATGCAATTCAGGATTCGCGAATAAAACTGTTTATAAATGAGCAAAATGGCGGGGCAGGGGTTGCGCGAAATAACTCTATAAAGCAAGCTAATGGGCGTTTTATAGCTTTTTTAGACGCAGACGACCAGTGGTTACCAGAAAAACTGACTAAACAAATTAGCTTCATGCTTAAAAGTGACTATGCCTTTACTTTTACTGCATATCAAAAGATAAGTGGTGAAAGTTTATTGGGCAATGTTATACCCCCAAGTACTACTACCTATAAAAAATTACTAAGCAGTAATGTAATTGGCTGCTTAACTGCTGTTTATGATAGCAAAATATTAGGTAAGCATTACATGCCTTTAATTCGTAAAAGACAGGATATGGGGCTTTGGTTAAATATATTAAAACAAACCCCTAGTGCTTATAGCATTCCAGATGTATTAGCTTTGTATAGAGTTGATTCCGGTATGACTCAAAATAAATTTAAAATATTAAAATGGCAGTGGCATTTATATAGAGAAGTTCAAAAGTTAAATATATTGAGGTCTGTAAAGTATTTTGTAGTTTACGCCTTAAAAGGCTATCTGAAATATAAAAAATAAGTGAAATGATGGAAAATATACTTACACTCATAGGTCGAAAAAAAGAACTTTTTTTTGAAGATATATCAAAAAACGAAATTGACTTAAAAAATATTGTAGAAACCTCAAGCTTTTTAGTTCTTGGCGGTGCAGGTTCGATAGGACAAGCAGTTACAAAGGAGATTTTTAAACGTAATCCAAAAAAACTACATGTTGTTGACATAAGTGAAAACAACATGGTTGAGTTGGTTCGAGATATTCGAAGTTCATTCGGCTACATTGCTGGTGATTTTCAGACTTTCGCACTTGATATTGGCTCAGTTGAATACGATGCATTTATAAAAGCTGACGGGCAGTATGACTATGTATTGAACTTATCGGCACTTAAGCATGTTCGCAGTGAAAAAGACCCATTCACGTTAATGCGTATGATCGATGTAAACGTGTTTAACACTGATAAAACTATTCAACAATCGATTGATTGCGGCGCAAAAAAATACTTTTGTGTATCTACCGACAAAGCAGCCAATCCCGTTAATATGATGGGCGCCTCTAAACGCATTATGGAAATGTTTTTAATGCGTAAAAGCAAAAATATTACTATCTCAACAGCTCGATTTGCAAATGTTGCATTTTCTGATGGGTCACTTTTACATGGTTTTAATCAACGCATTCAAAAGCAGCAACCAATAGTCGCACCGAGTGATATAAAACGCTACTTTGTTACACCTCAAGAATCGGGTGAGCTATGTTTAATGTCATGTATTTTTGGTGATAACCGCGATATTTTCTTCCCTAAATTGAGTGAAGCGTTACACCTTATTACATTTGCTGATATTGCAGTTAAATACCTTCAAGATCGTGGTTATGAACCTTTCTTATGTAAAACTGAGGACGAAGCACGTGAGCTAGTAAAAACGTTACCAGCTCAAGGTAAGTGGCCTTGTTTATTTACTGAAAGTGACACCACAGGTGAAAAAGATTTTGAAGAATTTTTTACCGATAGTGAAACATTAGATATGAAACGTTTTGAAAATTTAGGCATTATTAAAAATGATGCAATTTTCGAGCAAGAATTATTAGCTGAATTTGAAGAAAAAATTACTCAAATGAAAACTAATAAAGCTTGGACAAAAGACGAAATTGTGTCGCTTTTCTTTAAAATGATTCCCGATTTTGGGCATAAAGAAACGGGCAAATATCTTGATGGTAAAATGTAAGTAGGCAAATATTTCATGACTAAACAGCTTGTTTCATTTGTAAAAGATCTCTACCAAACTAACGAGTTTATTCCTTTGCATGCACCAACATTTTCGGGGAATGAACAAAAATATGTATCTGAAACAATAAGCAGTACATTTGTATCAAGTGTTGGTAAATTTGTAGACGATTTCGAAACACATATTGAAAGTTACACTGGGACCGCAAAAGCCGTTGCTACTGTAAACGGTACCGCAGCGTTGCACGCAGCGCTGTATATGGCAGGAGTTAAAAATAACGACATAGTTATTACTCAAGCCCTTACTTTTGTAGCAACTTGCAATGCATTGCATCATATGGGAGCAGAGCCTGCATTTGTTGATGTATCGCCCATTAGCTTGGGGTTATGTCCTAAAGCTTTGTCTGCTTTTTTAGAGCAACATGCAGTATTAACTGAATCGGGACCTATACATAAAACCACAAAGCAGCGTTTTCAGGCAGTGGTTCCAATGCACACATTTGGGCATCCTGTTGAGCTTGACGAGCTAATTAGTGTGTGTGATGAATGGCAAATCGCTTTAGTAGAAGATGCAGCAGAAAGTCTTGGATCTTTTTACAAAGATAAGCATACCGGGACGTTAGGTGACTTTGGTGCAATTAGCTTTAATGGTAATAAAATTATTACCACCGGTGGTGGCGGTATGGTTTTATGCAAAACCTTGGCGTCGGGGCAGCGTACCAAACACATAACTACCACAGCTAAAGTGCCTCATCCGTATGAATTTTTTCATGATGAAGCGGGCTTTAATTATCGAATGCCTAACTTAAACGCAGCACTTGGCTGCGCTCAAATGGAAAGCCTTAAATCATTTGTAGAAAATAAACGTCACCTTGCAAATTTATATGCAGATTTTTTTAAAGACACTGACTTTAAATTTGTCACTGAGCCTAGTCATGCAAAATCAAACTATTGGTTAAACGCCATTATTTGTCCAAACCAAAGTGAGCGAGAAAAACTCTTAAAGCAGACGAATTCTGATGGTGTAATGACCCGACCAATATGGCAATTAATGCATCGTTTACCTATGTTCGAAAAAGCAATGAAAGGCGATTTAAGCCATTCAGAGTTTATAGAGGCTCACTTAGTTAATATACCTAGCTCTCCGGTTAAAAACTTAGGTAAGTTATAATGACAAGAAAAATAGCTGTATTTACAGGAACTCGAGCAGAGTATGGGCTGCTGTATTGGCTAATAAAAGATATTCAAAGTGATCCTGAGCTTACATTGCAGTTATTAGTCTCAGGTATGCATTTATCATCTGAATTTGGTGAAACTTATAAACAAATTGAGCAAGATGGTTTTACCATAGACGAAAAAATAGAAATTTTACTCTCATCAGATACGGCCGTCGGTACTGCTAAAAGTATAGGGCTGGGTGTACTTGGGTTTACCGATGCATTAAGTCGATTAAAGCCCGATGCGTTGGTTATTTTAGGTGACCGTTTTGAGGCACTTGCAGCCGCTCAAACAGCAATGATTTTGCGTATCCCTATTTTGCATCTACATGGTGGAGAAATCACTGAAGGTGCCTATGATGATGCTATTCGTCATGCCATTACTAAGCTGAGTTATTTACATGGAACCTCTACTGAGGAGTATCGCCAACGTGTAATACAACTAGGTGAGGTACCTGAACGGGTTAAAAACATTGGCGCAATTGGCCTTGACCATTTAGCACGTAGTGACCTTATGAGCGTAAATGAAATTGGCAACTCATTAAGTTTTAATTTGAAGCAGCCTTACTTTCTTGTTACCTATCATCCTGTAACGCTAGGTGAAGAGCCACCAGAGCAAAGCTTTATTGCTTTACTTAATGCATTAGATGAGTTTAAAGATCACCAAATTATATTAACCTATCCAAATGCCGATGATGGTGGGCGCCGTATCATACCAATACTTGAAGATTATGCTAAACAACGCCCTAATAGAGTATGTGCAATTCCTTCATTAGGACAAAAACGCTACCTGAGCACGGTAAAGAACGCCGCGGTTGTCATTGGTAACTCATCTAGTGGGATCATTGAAGTGCCCGCATTTAATGTGCCTACAGTTAATATAGGCGTAAGGCAAAAAGGCCGTTTAGCAGCTAAAAGTGTACTTAACTGCATAGCAACAAAAGCAGCTATTTCAGCAGCCATAACGACGGCTGTTACTGGTAGTTATAAAACACCAGGAGAAACAATAATAAATCCATACGGCGCAGGTAATGCAAGTGCTCAAGCAATTCAAATGCTCAAATCTTTAGAGTTTGAGCCGAGCAAACCTTTTTACGATTTAAAGTGAGAACATCTATGACATTAATTATTGCAGAAGCGGGTGTTAATCATAATGGCAGTGACGATTTAGCTTTTTCACTTATTGACGCAGCTCACCAAGCTGGTGCCGATATAGTTAAATTTCAAACATTTAAAGCTAAAAACTTAGTGACTGAAGACGCACAGCAAGCAGAGTACCAAATTACGAATAGTGGTCAAAAAGAGTCTCAGTACTCAATGCTCAAGCGTTTAGAGCTAAGCTACGAAACACATCATAAGCTAGTTAAATATTGTAAAGATTTAGGCATTGAGTTTTTATCAACAGCGTTTGATTCAGAAAGTCTTTCGTTTTTAGTGAATGACTTGGGAATAACACGCCTTAAGCTGCCATCGGGTGAAATTACAAACGCACCACTAGTGCTTGAACATGCTAGAACTGGTTGTGACCTAATCGTATCAACAGGAATGGCTACATTATCAGAAATAGAGCAAGTACTAGCAGTCATTGCCTTTGGTTATATAAACCCTGAAGGTAATCCGACAGATGAGTCATTACAATCAGCGTACTTTTCTGAGGAAGGTAAGCAGCTATTAAAAGAAAAAGTAACGCTGTTACACTGTACTACAGAATACCCAGCTCCTTTTGGCGATATAAATTTAAATGCAATGGATACAATGAAGGACGCATTTAAATTGAAAGTTGGCTACTCAGATCACAGTGCGGGCATAATTGTACCTGTTGCAGCTGTATCTAAAGGTGCAGTTTTAATTGAAAAGCACTTCACCGTTGATAAAAGCCTGCCAGGTCCTGACCATAAAGCATCGCTAGACCCAGAAGAATTAAAAGCAATGGTAGATGGTATTCGCATTGTTGAAAAGGTGCTGGGAGATGGCATTAAGGGACCACGTCCATCGGAAGTAAAAAACAAAAGCGTAGCGCGTAAAAGCCTTGTAGCGGCAAATACGATCGCTGCTGGTGAACTGTTTAGTAAAGAAAACCTTGCTGTGAAGCGACCAGGTAATGGTTTAAGCCCAATAAGTTACTGGAATTATTTAAATAAACCAAGTGTAAAAAGCTATGCGGCTGGTGACTTAATAGATGAGTGACCCTGGATATTTGATTTTAGGTGGTGGCGGGCATGCAGCGGCACTTGCTGAAATATTAATTAAGCAAAAAAAAACTATAATAGGTGTTGTGGCACCTGAGATTACTGCTGGGCTTAAAATTTTTGATTCTGTGCCGCAATACTTGAATGATGATGATGTATTAAAATTTTCAGTAGACCAGGTTCTTTTAGTCAATGGCATTGGTGCAATGCCGCGACAAACGCTCAGAAAAAAAATCTATACACGTTTTTCTGAGTTAGGGTATACATTTGCAACCATTATTGCAGACTCTGCTGAAGTATCAGACTACTCAAGTATAGGGTGTGGCGCACAGGTAATGAATAATTGCGTGGTGAATATTGGCACTGTAATAGCGGAAAATACGATAATAAACACTTCAAGTTCTGTAGATCATGATTGTAATATTGGCGCACATTGTCATTTAGCTCCAGGGTCAACTTTGAGTGGTCAGGTTATAATTGAACGTAACGTTCACATCGCGACCGGCGTTAATGTTATTAATAACATTACGATTGGTGAAAACGCCATAATAGGAGTGGGTGCTAATATAACTAAATCAATCCCATCAAACTCTATTGTTTATGGTGCGCGTTCAGTAATTAAAAATTTAGGTGAAACGGATGACAATTAATTGGCAAAAAGTAGTAATAGAGCCTTCAACTACAATAAAAGAAGCATTAAGAGTTATTGATAAAGAGGCTTTAAGGGTGGCTTTAGTTGTTGATAAAAATAAATTAGTTGGCATGGTAACTGACGGCGATGTACGCAGAGGAATACTACAAGGAATAGAGCTTTCTGCATCAGTAACCGAAGTAATGAATACTAACCCCGTAAGTGCTAACGTTTCATCAAGTAGTTCTGATTTAAAAGCGCTAATGCAGTCACGTAAAATATTATCACTCCCTATAGTCAATGATGATGATCAACTTGTCGGGCTTAAAACATTATACGATACCCTTGTTATTGAAAAACGTGAAAACCCTGTATTTATAATGGCGGGTGGGTTTGGTACTCGTTTAAAGCCACTAACCGATAATTGCCCTAAGCCTATGTTAAAAGTAGGTGGTAAGCCCATGCTTGAAACGCTAATTAATAATTTTAAAAACGATGGGTTTTATAAGTTTTATATTTCTACCCACTATTTGCCAGAGGTAATCATGGATTACTTTGGTAACGGCGGTAATTTTGACGTTGAAATTACGTATGTGCATGAAGAAACACCACTTGGCACGGGTGGTGCGCTCTCACTACTCCCAGATGATTTACCAAAAGAACCATTAATTATGATTAATGGTGATATTTTAACGAATGTTGATTTTGGTAAAGTGCTCGACTTTCATGTTAAGCAGGCTAGCGATGCCACCATGTGTGTGCGTGACTATGAGGTTAAAATTCCTTTTGGAGTAATTGAAGGTGAAGGGCATGAAATTACAGGCATGGTAGAAAAGCCAACATACCGGTACTTTGTCAATGCAGGTATTTATATAGTGTCTAATCATATTATTAATTCGCTCTCAAAAAATGAACGATTAGACATGCCAAGCTTATTTGAAAACAAGCAAGTCGAAGGACATAAAACATTAAAATTTCCTATCCATGAGTATTGGCTGGATGTAGGTCGTCATGATGACTTTAAAAAAGCACAAGTAGATATCCATGAGTTAGGTTTTAATAAATGATGCGTGTCGCTGTAATTGGGCTAGGTAATATCGCAAAAAGGCATAGAAGTAACATCAAGAAAATGTTCCCTGAAGCGGAAGTTATTGTTATGTCTGCAAGTGGACGACTTCCTAGTGAAATGATATGTAATGCTGATTATATTGTTTCAAATATACAAAACATAATTGATTATACTGTTGATATGGCGATTATTGCCTCACCAGCTCCGCTTCATTCTTTACATGCGATTCCTTTGATTGAAGCAGGTATACCCGTTCTAATAGAAAAACCAGTAACCACTAGCGTAGAAGATGCAAAATCAATTATAAAAGCTAAAAGCAAATACCAAGTAAATGCCGGTGTCGGCTATTGCTTGAAGTATTTATCATCTGCTTTGTTTGTTAAAAAGTTTATTGAATCTGGCCGTGCCGGCAAAGTTATTAATGCAAACATTGAGATAGGGCAATACCTTCCGGATTGGAGGCCCAATACCGACTACAAAAAAAGTGTATCTGCTGTTCATAGTTTGGGTGGTGGAGTGCTTTTCGAATTAAGTCATGACATTGACTATGCTCAGTGGTTATTTGGTAAGTTAGAAATAGAGCATGCTCTTATTCGCAACACTGGTGAGTTAGGTATTGAAGTAGAAGATGTCGCTGATATATTGGCTACATCACACTCTGGCTGTGTAGTTAGCTTGCATCTAGATTTTCTGCAAAGGCAAGCGTCTAGAAAGTGTAAAATTATTTCTAATCGAGGCGCCTTAGTTTGGGATTTAATTAAAAACCAAGTAGTTTGGACTGATGAAACGGGTGAATCTGTTTTATTTTCTGATGAGTTGTGGGACAGGAATAAAATGTACCTAAATATGCTGAGTGATTTCAATAATAAAAATAAATCGGATAGCTTTTCAAGCATTGAGTCTTCTTTATCAGTTGTAGAGCTAATAACGGATCTTAAAACTAAGTTCGGAATAGAGAGTTAGGTATGAAAAATTTTGCATTTATTTTTGCCCGAGGTGGCTCAAAAGGTTTACCAGGTAAAAATATTAAACCACTATTAGGTAAGCCCCTCATTGAGTACTCAATTGATATAGCAAAATCTAGTACCTCAATAGCTAAAGTTTTTGTTTCAACAGATGATAGTGAAATAGCTAAAATTGCTGCAGACGCTGGTGCTGAAGTAATACTTCGTCCGAATGAGTTAGCTACAGATAAAAGCCCTGAATGGTTAGCTTGGAGGCATGCCATTGAACATGCAAAGAAAATGTATGGGGAATTTGATAATTTCATAAGCCTTCCCCCAACAAGCCCTCTCAGAAGTTCGTATGATGTTGAAGCAGCTATTTTAAAGCGGGTTGAAACAAAAGCAGATATTTGTATTTCAGTTGTTGAAGCTAGCCGAAGTCCATTTTTTAATATGGTTAAACAATCTAAAAATGGTTTTTTTGAACTGGTGAATAAGCCAGAAAGTTCAGTTGAGCGCAGGCAAGATGCACCTAAAGTTTATGATATTACAACCGTTGTTTATGCTGCATCACCAAGTTTTATAATGCATAATTATGGTTTGTTTTCAGGTAATGTGACTAGCATTGAAGTCCCAAAAGAAAGAGCTGTAGACATTGATGATATCTATGACTTTTTGTTAGCTGAAGCTATTTTGAAAAAAGGATTATGTAGTGACTCTTAACAATAAAACAATATTAATTGTCGGTGCCGGTGGCTTACTTGGGGCTAATGTTGTTAAAGCATCCCAAAAATTAGGTGCTAAGATAATTGCTGCCGATATTTGTATTAAAGCAATGGGCGAAAAGTTACTGCAATCAGGCGTAGAGTTGGAGCAAGTTGCTTTTGAAAGTTTAGATATTACTGACACTGAAAGCGTTGCTTCTTTATTTGCTAAGTATGATTGTTTAGATGGTGCGGTTAATTGCACTTACCCAAGAAATAAATCATATGGTGCCCATTTTTTTGATGTTGAGTTAGAGAGTTTTAATGAAAATCTAGCTTTACATTTAGGCAGCGCTTTTTTATTTACTCAGCAATGCGCAAAGTACTTTAAGAAACACGAAAAGCCTTTTTCATTAATTAATATATCATCTATTTACGGCGTGATAGCTCCTAAATTTGAGGTATACGATAATACAACAATGACAATGCCCATTGAATATGCAGCAATAAAGTCAGCGATACTGCATATGTCAAAATATACAGTAAAGTACGTCAACGATAGTCGCTTTAGAATAAACAGCGTTAGTCCAGGTGGTATCTTTGATAATCAGCCAGAGAGTTTCTTGGCTGCTTACAAAAAAAACACTCATGGAGAAGGGATGCTGAATGTTGGTGATGTTTTAGGAGTGGTAACTTTTTTATTGTCAGATGATTCTAAGTTTGTGACTGGCCAAAATATTATTGTTGACGATGGCTTCTCCCTATAATGCTAGAATTTTTAACTTTTCTGATAACTTTATTAGTTTTGTTACTCGTCAGTCAAAGGCTGAAAGAGATAGATGCTATTTCTTTAGAAGCGCTTTTTTATGTTTTCTATTCTGTATATGCTGTATTAGGTGCGTTATCGTTGATTTTAAGGTTAGATGAACGAAGGTTAAATGACGTTATAATAAATTATGATATTTTGTACTTTATATGGATGATTTCGACGATAGGCTTTTTGTGTTTAGTTCTTTTAGTAAGCATACTCAAAAGAAGATTTAATCGTCATAGGCGTACACTAAGTTTTACTAATGAAAGTTATAGTGATAGTGCGATAGTGTTTTTATCACTTTTTATCGTATTCGTTAGTTTTGTTCATTTTAACCTGAGCGATGCCCCACTTTCCATTTTATTAAAAGGAGGCGATGTTCAAGACGCGTTTATTGCTAGGCAATCACAAATTACCAGCTATGGCTTCTTTAAGTTGAACCACTTTAACTTTTTAACTAGAGAAGTTCAATTTTTTTGGTGTTGCTTTTTATTTTCATTTTTCCTTAAAACCAAAAGGTTAAAATGGATATTATTTCTTTGTACATTTAGCATGTTAGTGTCATTTTACAGTAATCTTTCTAAAGCGGGGGGGCTTTTTCTTTTAGCTGCTTATGGTTTAATTTATTTGAACCATATAAGAAAAAGCTTAAATTTAATAGTTGTTCTCTCAGGAATTTTAGTAATTGTTATTTTGGCAGTGATACCACAGTATTTATTCATTCCATCAGATCAAGAATTTGATTTTTTAAAATATTTTAAAGCCGTATTTAGCAGAATAGTCTCTGGCCAAATAGAGCCCGCGTATTATGTTATCAACTTTATAGATAGCACAGACTTTTTATATGGGTCAACATTTCCAAACCCTAAAGCTATTTTTCCGTTTGAACATTTTGATCTAGAAACAAAAACATGGGAGATAATGAATCCGACTAGATTAAGTATGGGCCTCTCATATAAAAATCCGACTGTATTTTGGGTAGATGGTTATGCTAACTTTGGAATTTTTGGTGTTATAGTTTACTACTTAATAGTTGTTGCAATATTAGTTTTAATTGATTCTTTTTTCTTGAGAAAAAGTGAAGTAACTAGTATTGATATTGGTTTTATAATGTATATCTCATTTCATTATTCTAGGCTGTCAGGGAAGTCACTAAGTACATTTTTTTGGGATGTTGATATTGCAGTAGTTATAATTTTTTACCTAATAAGTAGAAAGATGATCATTAAGAATAGGGTATAGTTATGAATAGTAGAATTTACTCTTTAGATTATCTAAGGGGGCTCATGGCTATATCTGTGATGGTCTTCCATTACAGCTCATGGGCTGGTGTTAATGTTGATAGTGGTACTGTTTTAGGGCGTTTGGGTATTTATGCTGTTTCTATGTTTTACATACTGAGTGGCCTGAGTTTGACTCATGTATATAAAGATAGAATCAAAGATAGAAAGGATATTGTAAAGTTTATAGTAAAAAGAGTAGCGCGAATTATACCTCTTTTCTGGCTTGCTACAGTTGCAGTGTTATTAATTTCTACAGGAAAGCAAATATTATCAAGTGGTAATATTACTTTCGATTATTTACAAGTTTTTCTAAATTTTTCTTTGCTTTTTGGTTTTATTTCACCAAGTGATTATATTGTGACTGGTGGGTGGTCTATAGGCAATGAGTTTGTCTTTTACGTTTTTTTTCCATTATTCTTAATAATATTAACTAAAAATAGAGTCTATTTCGTTTTAGCCCTATTATTTATATTGCTATTAGCGTTGTTTTATCACATCACTTTTATTAACTCAAAGTCATTACTTACGGATAATTGGGATGCTTATATAAATCCTATAAACCAAGTGCCATTCTTTATCGCTGGCTGTTTAATTGGATATTTTGAAACCCTCTTAAAGCAGGCTCCTAAGCTTTTTTGGCTTGCAGTTGGGTGGGTGGCTGTTCTGTTGTTTTTTTATTATCCTGTTACAGGAGATAAAATAAACCTAGTTGTAGGTATCAATAAGTATATATTTCTTACGCTTCTTTCTTTGTTAACAATTTCAATACTTTTAACTGTGGACAAGTTTAAATGGGGCTTTCATATTATTTTTAAATTTTTTGGGGATGCATGCTACTCTATTTATTTATTGCACCCTATTGTTTCTGTAATGATGTTGTTTCTGTTTAAAGAAGTACTTGGTAAAACCTTAGTGTTTGCAATATCATCTATTGTGACCCTAATGGTAAGTTATCTCACTTTTAATTATATTGAAAAAGGCGGAATGGAGTTAGGTAAAAAAATATCTAAGAAGATATAAATATGAAAATGATAATTTCTAACCTATTATCTTATTCTGTTATAGAGTTAATTAACAAGTCGATTCCGTTCATACTATTACCTATTTTAACCGCATTTCTATCTGTAGAAGAGTACGGGCAGCTTACACTATATCAAATAATACTTGGTGGTGGAGCTATTATTTTTAGCTTAGGTATGACCTCAATTATAAGTGTAGACTTTAACAAAAACAGTAAATACGTGAGAGCAGGTCAGCTGGCGGACATTATTAAACTATGTGTTTTTTCTTTTATTATTTCGCTTCCTGTTATATTTATAGTAGCTATATACAACTCAAATTATTATTTATTAATCATCCTATTTGGCTCACTAGGTACCGCTATTAGTAATTATTTTTTGGCTTATATGCAAGTTAGTAGAAATATAAAAGTTTATGCCCTTCTTAGCCTCTCGCTATCTTTATTAAGTTTTACATTTACTTTGATATTAATCATATATTTTAATATGGGGTATGAAGGTCGGTTATACGCTCTAAGCATCCCGCCAGTATTAATAGCTTTTTTGTTTTCTTGGTACTATTTCTATACTAATAAACAGTGCATAGGGGAGTCAAATATAACCTTTAGAAGAGTTATCCCATTGTTCTTTCATCAAGTATCTAACTGGTCTAGATATTCAATAGATAAATTAGTTTTGTTTTTCTTTTTGGGTGGGACCGCTTTAGGAACTTACAATGTTAACTTTCAAATGGCATTTATATTAAGCGTACTAGTCATGGTTATAAATAAAACATTTCAACCATATGTACTGAAGGGGCTAAGTCAAGTAAAGTCTACTAGCCACCTACTATATTGCCAGCTTTTTTTAGTGGCAATTGGTACTCTGTTTATAATGTTTTTAATATTATTATTCGGAGATAGCTTGCTTGGAGAAGGTTTTAAAATTGATACAACAATAATTATCATCTTGTGTATTGCTTTTTTCTTTCAGGGCTGTTATCTGTGCTTTTGTAATTACCTTTACTTTTATGAGAAAGGAGCTGAACTTGCAAAAAACTCCACATTTTGCTTCTTTTTTACTGCTGTTTCAAGTGTTCCATTAGTCACCTATTTTGGAGGTATGGGGGCAGCGTTGTCGATATTAGTTTCAATGCTTATTTTGCTTTTAGGGACTTACAGGAACTACAAAAGGCTTAAATTATCCTAATGAAAATATTATTTATTGCTAAAAACATCCCTCTACCATCATATTCTGAGAACGATATTATATTAAAATTGGCCGCAGGTTTAGAAGAGAATCAAGTCGATACTCAACTTTTGTATCCAAAGGAACTTTTCCCTAGCTTTTTAAGTTTTTTATCTAAACGCATGAAGGCTAACAGTAGTTTAAATCGAGAGTTTTGTGTAGGTCAGCATTCAATTAAAACTGTTGAGTACATAAGAGTGTTTTTAGTTCCTAAATTTGAGTGGGCACTGTCTATGTTGCCACTCAAAGTCGACTCATCATATCGGCCGGATATAATTCATGCACACTTTATATTTCCAGATCTTATGATCGCTCATGGCTTAAAAAAAGAAAGAGAGAAAATAGTTGTTACAGTTAGGCAAGGAGATCTAAATAATATAAAAAGTTCTTTTTACAACTTAAACTTATTTAAAAAATATTTAGCTAAGACAGACCTGATAATAGCACCAAGCCCTCGTATAAAATTTGAGGTCGAAAAGTTATTAGAAAATAGAAGTACCGTACAGGTGATCCCAAACTTTATTGATGATGACTTTTTTACATTTCCAAGTATAGCTAAAGAAATTAAACATGCTGGAGAAGACAAAATAAAATTGATATGCGTAGCTAATTTGATAGAAAGAAAAAATATCGACTGGTTAATTAACGCACATAGAAAAAGGGCTAATTATTTTGATTTGGTAATTGTCGGCTCTGGCCCTGAGCTTAATTATCTTAGAACGATAGCTGACAAAAGTGTTTTGTTTACAGGGCGTTTAGAGAGAAAAGCTATTATTGAGAAACTCGATGAAAGCGACGTTTTCGTTTTGCCTAGCGATAATGAGACTTTTGGTCTTGTTTATGTTGAAGCTATGAGTAGGGGAAAGCCTATAATTGGAAAGAGAGGCACTGGTCTCGATGGGTTTTGTAGTGAGGCTTTATATTTTGTCGATGATGAATCTGATTTACTCGATGCTCTACATTCTTTACGAATTTTATTAAAAGATAATAAAGAGCAACTTAATTTAGCTTCTAAACGCTTCTCCGAAAATTTTAAAACAGATGTGGTAATTAAAAAGCTAGTAAATGAATACAAGAGGCTGTTATGAATCTTTACTGTATCCAATCCAGTTTTCACAGCCAGTTGCTCAAATCTATCTTGAAGAATAGCTCTGAGCGCTCCGGCATTGCAATAGTAAAAGGCGGGGCTAATTTTAATACAGATTACTATCATGAAAATAATATCAAACTCTTTTATATAAAAAATAGTTGGTTATTTCCAGTTTTCATGCTGGCCCGCTTATTTTCATTTACTTTCGATAAGATATATATCAGTGATATTAAGTCCGTATATTATCAGTTTTTGATGGTAGGTTTTAGTAGCGACAAAATTATTGCTTATGATGATGGAGCCTCATCCATAAGTCTACTCGACTTGTTTCTTAATGGAAAAAAGTTGCCCAGCCTTAATGGGGTTGAAACCTTTGGTAGATTTAAAATTTTAATATTAAAGTTATTCGGTGTTAAATTAAAAAATGTTGACTTTAAATTCTCATTATTTTTTACAATATTTCCTTTTGAAGGAGATAAAATCATTAATATTAAGATTAATAGATCAACTAATTGCATTTCTAACAATCAGGAAAGTGTTGTTTTTTTAGGTGGAAAATATGTTGAAGTAGGAATACTTTCTGAAGAGATGTATTTAGGGGCTATTTTGGATGCTCTTGCTAGACATCCTAAATCAAGTTTTTACTATATACCACATAGAGCTGAGAGTAGTTACAGGGTAAACTCTGTTGCGAAACTTGACCTACGTATCAAAGTAAAAAACATCAACGTTGGTGTTGAAGAGTATTTTGAAGAGCACCCTAGGGATGTACCTATTGCATTCTATTCGCTTTATTCCACTGCTCTTTTTACATTGCCACTTCATTTTAGCGCATTAAATTGTTATTACAGGCACATAGATTTAAATCAAGTTTGTGTGGAACACCGTTTAGCTGTATCAAAAACTTATGAACTACTAAAGAGCACAAATTATGCAGAAGCTTATTAGCATAAAACTTTTTTTAAAAAAAATACGAAAATTTATTCTGAAAACATATGCTAAAAAGAATATTAAAAGTTATGTAGAGCCTTTATATGTCAACAACTTATGTAGGTTTACAAAATCTACAACCTTGGGGCGCAATTGCCATTTTAATGGAATCGATATCCGGGGTGCTGGTAATATAACTATAGGTGATAACTTTCATTCTGGAACTGACCTGCTATTGCTTACAGATATTCACAATTATAATGGTAAAGCCTTGCCATATGACGACACAAAAATTATTAAAGATATTAAAATCGGAAAAAATGTTTGGGTCGGTACGAGAGTTACCATATTAGGAGGGGTGGAGATTGGTGATGGAGCTATTATTCAAGCAGGTTCAATAGTTTCTCAGAATATCCCTGCTCTATCTATAGCTGGAGGTAATCCAGCTAAGCCATTTAAGAAGAGAAACATGGAGCATTATAATTCCCTAGAAAGTAAGGGTTCTTATTTTTAGTCTAAGTCTTTAATTTATGTTAATTCAAACCTAATAGCTGGAGCTGTAAAACTCTGATAAAATCACACCTATTAATTACTAACTAAATCTTAAAGGAATAACATGAAAATTGCCGTGGTAGGTACAGGCTATGTAGGCCTTTCGAACGCTATGCTTTTATCGCAACATAACGAAGTGGTTGCACTTGATATTGACGAGCAAAAAATAGCATTACTCAATAATAAACAATCGCCTATTGTTGATACTGAAATTAGCGAATTTTTATTACGTAGCGACTTAAATTTTACAGCGACTACCGACAAGGTAGCCGCTTATAAAAATGCTGATTACGTCATTATTGCCACGCCAACTGATTACGATGTTGAAAATAACTATTTTAATACTAACTCTGTTGAAGCAGTAATTAAAGACACTATGGCGCATAACCCTAGTGCGGTTATGGTAATTAAGTCGACTATTCCAGTAGGGTTTACAGCTGATATTAAAAAGCAATTTAACGCTGAAAACTTAATATTTTCCCCTGAGTTTTTACGTGAAGGCAAAGCCCTTTACGATAACTTACACCCGTCACGTATTGTTGTAGGCGAGCAAAGTGAGCGCGCTACTGTTTTTGCAAACTTACTTAAGCAAGGCGCTATTAAGCAAGATGTTGAAGTGCTATTTACTGATTCAACTGAAGCTGAAGCCATTAAGTTATTTTCTAACACATACTTAGCTATGCGCGTAGCGTATTTTAATGAGCTTGACAGCTACGCAGAGGCGCACGGCTTAAACAGTAAGCAAATTATACAAGGCGTTGGGTTAGACCCACGTATTGGTAACCATTATAACAACCCATCGTTTGGGTATGGTGGCTACTGCTTACCAAAAGACACTAAGCAACTACGTGCTAACTACCAAAACGTACCAAACAATATTATTGGCGCAATTGTAGACGCAAACACAACACGTAAAGACTTTATTGCCGATTCAATCATTAAACGCAGCCCGAAAATTGTGGGTGTGTATCGCTTAGTAATGAAAACCGGCTCAGATAATTTTAGAGCTTCTGCCATTCAAGGCATTATGAAGCGTATTAAAGCCAAAGGCATTGAGGTGGTTGTTTATGAGCCAGTGCTTGAAGAAAATGAGTTTTACCATTCACGCGTTATAAAAGACTTAAATGAGTTTAAGCAAATATCTGACGTTGTAGTTTCGAACCGAATGGTTGAAGAGCTAAGCGACATTGCAGATAAAGTGTACACGCGTGATTTATTTGGTAGCGATTAATAAACAAAGTTTAAAGACTAAAGGCTAAAGGCTAAAGGCTAAAGGCTAAAAGCTAAAAGCTAAAAGCTTAAGATTAAAGGTAAGTAAAAACTATAGTTAATTTATAGTCGGGGCGTTGTGCAATTTGAAGACTTAAACGTTTGGCAACGCTCTGCTGACTTAGCTTGTGAAGTTTTTATTTATTTTAAGACTATTAAGCAATTTGGTTTAAAAGATCAAATTACACGCTCAGCATTATCAATGTCATCAAATATTGCTGACAAAATTGCAGGAGCATATTTTGAACGCACTTGTGCGGCCTCGTAGAGGTGAGATGAAGGGATTCATCGAATAACGTTATGAGAGAAAGACAGCTAAAGATTACTGCCGTTTTCTCTCTTACTCCAAAGGTAGCTGTGGAGAGCTTCGTTCACAGTTATATATTGCCTTAAAAATTGGTGAGGTTGATACAAAAACAGCAGGAATCTGGATAGAAGAGTCTAGGCAGTTGTCAAAAATGATATCTTCCTTAATGAAAACGATTGAAACTTGGGATTAGGTTTTTAGTCTTCAACTTTCAACTTTCAACTTTCAACTTTCAACTTTCAACTTTCAACTTTCAACTTTCAACTTTCAACTTTCAACTTTCAACTTTCAACTTTCAATTTTATCAGTTTAAAGATTAGGAAATTATGAAATACTTAGTTACAGGTGCTGTAGGTTTTATTGGTGCAGCAACGAGTCAAAAATTATTGGCTGCTGGCCATGTGGTTGTTGGTATAGATAACCTAAACGATTATTACGATGTAAATTTAAAGCTTGCACGCTTGGCGCAATTTGAAAGTCACGATAACTTTACGTTTATTAAGCTTGATATAAGCGAACGTGAAGCAATGAGTGAGTTATTTGCAGCAGAGCAGTTTGAAAAAGTAATACACTTGGCTGCACAAGCAGGTGTACGTTATTCAATAGAAAACCCAGACGCCTATGCCGACTCTAACTTAGTAGGGCACTTAAATGTGCTTGAAGGGTGTAGACATAACAAAGTTAAGCACCTTGTTTATGCATCGTCTAGCTCTGTTTATGGCCTAAACGAAAAAACACCATTTGAAACAACCGACAGTGTTGACCACCCGGTATCGTTTTATGCGGCAACTAAAAAAGCAAATGAGCTAATGGCACATAGCTACTCTCATTTATATAGTTTACCTACCACAGGTTTGCGCTTTTTTACGGTTTATGGCCCATGGGGTCGCCCAGATATGGCGCCTTATATTTTTACTAAAAAAATACTCGACGGCGATACTATTGATATAAACAACAATGGTGATATGTGGCGCGACTTTACTTACATTGACGATATTGTAGAAGGTGTTGTACGTGCTGCCGATGTTATACCCGAATCAACCCCAAGCTGGCGAGTAGAAAGCGGCTCGCCAGCTACAAGCTCAGCTCCTTATGCGGTTTATAATATTGGCCACGGTAGCCCAATAAACCTTATGAAGTTTATTGAAGCCATTGAAGCCGAGCTTGGTACAGAAGCAAGCAAGCACTTCCGCGAAATGCAGGCGGGTGATGTATATAAAACTTACGCCGACACGCAAGACTTGTTTAATGCCACGGGCTATAAAGCTCAAGTTGGTGTTAAGCAAGGCGTTAGGGAGTTAATTAAGTGGTATAAAAGCTTTTATAAATAAGCTTTATAAGTTTAAAAACACAGCTTTATATAAGCTGAGTTTTTAATTAACTGACAACTGACAACTGACAACTGACAACTGACAACTGACAACTGACAATGTATTTTTTATTCATCTTCTATCTACATTTAATCTGTTAGTTTAAAAATAATTAATTTAAAAAATAAAGGACTACCCATGAAAGCTGTAATTCCTGTTGCTGGCCTTGGCACGCGTATGCTGCCCATGACCAAAGCTATTCCAAAAGAAATGCTCCCTATTGTTGATAAGCCTCTTATTCAATACATTGTTAATGAATGTGTAGCTGCAGGCATTAAAGAGATTGTGCTAGTTACCCATAGCTCTAAAAACGCGATTGAAAACCATTTTGATACCAGCTACGAGCTTGAAGCAACGCTTGAAAAACGCGTTAAACGCACACTACTTGAAGAAGTGCGCTCTATTTGCCCAAGTGATGTAACCATTATGCACGTTCGCCAAGGCGAAGCTAAAGGCTTAGGCCACGCTATATTGTGTGCAAAGCCCATTGTAGGGAATGACGATTTTGTAGTTGTATTGCCTGACGTAATACTTGATGCGTATACGGCTAACCAAAAAACAGAAAACCTTGCCGCGATGATTGCACGTTTTAATGAGACGCAAGCAAGCCAAATTATGCTTGAACCTGTGGCTATGGATGATGTAAGCAAGTACGGTATTGCCGATATTAATGGTGTGCAATTAGCACCGGGTGAAAGCGCTAAAATTAAAACTATGGTTGAAAAGCCGGATGTTGACGTTGCGCCTTCAAACCTTGCTGTTGTTGGCCGTTATGTATTAAGTAAAAATATTTGGCCATTACTTGCTAAAACCCCTGTAGGAGCGGGTGGCGAAATACAATTAACCGACTCGATTGATGCGTTAATGGCGCAAGAAACGGTTGAGGCATTTCATATGAGTGGCCGCGCGCACGACTGTGGCGATAAGCTTGGTTATTTAAAGGCGATTGTTGAGTACGGTATGCGCGATGAAAAGCTGGGTAAAGAATTTGCACAGCATTTAAATACATTGGTTAATGGTGAAAATGCGCCAACACTTAACAATGTGGTTAATTTGTAAAAATAGCTTTAGTTATTCTAAAATTATAAAACCGTGTTTAATTTAAACACGGTTTTTTTGTTTTTTAGACAAGTTTTGTATTTGGTTAATAAAGTGAATAAGACATTATTATCACCACAGAGAAGACAAGAAGAAGTAAAGGAGAAGATACTAGAAAATAGTATATTTCCTCTGTGTAGCGCGCAGTGCTCTCGGTGGTCAAAATTGTCTAGTGGTTAAATTTTTTACCTAAATGGTAAAGTAAATAAAACATTATTATCACCACAGAGAAGACAAGGAGAAGTACAGGAGAAGATACTAGAAAATAGTATGTTTCCTCAGTGTAGCGTGCAGTGCCCCGGTGCCCTAGGTGGTAGAAATTGTTTTGTGGTTAGGTTTGTACCTGATTTATAAAGTAAATAAAACATTTTTATCACCACAGAGAAGACAAGGAGCAGTGCAGGAGAAGTCATCTTAAACAAAGTGTATTGTATTGCGCTCTTCTCAGTGTAGCGGTGTTTTTCAAGTTAGTTGTCGCATCAAGTTAAATTTTATGCCGCCCGCACTTCTTCTTTTTTCTCTGGATTCAAATTTACTTCCTTGATCATCGTCCAATCTCTAGACTTTCCTGACCAACGA